>OEIU01000004.1_pt1 | contig 280278 bp, 251 predicted proteins | sample 1539221 | NCBI WGS metagenome assembly OEIU01 (sample SAMN03792071, study PRJEB22550) | activated sludge metagenome | feature: wastewater treatment plant; material: activated sludge; isolation source: Wastewater treatment plant of a petroleum refinery complex | place: Argentina: Zarate... | reverse complement strand
TCTGACTGCGGACGAGGCAGGGAAAATGGCGGAAAGTGACAAAAGTTGTAAGCACAACCTCCAAAAACGCCGATTTTTGTTCCGTTTTGTTCCGCTTGTTCTGTTCCGCGCGGAACGGAACAAACATCGAGGTTTTGTCGGCGGCCGAGCCGCCTCCGAGGTTGGTTTTGTGGCACGGTCCCACGGCATAAATGCCGTGGCAATTCAGCGGGAATCTGCGTTGAATGTTACGCCCTTACTAACGTGCGGGCTTGCGGCAACGCTGACCGCACGCTGCTCCCTCCACCCCGGCCTTCGGCCACCCCTCCTCGGGCAGGAGGGGAGCTGGCGGTTCGGACAAGTTTGCGGGCTAGAATTCGCGTCCGGGTTCGAAGGTTTCGAGGACCTTGGCGAGATCGTCGTTGACACCGACGTCAGAGATTCCCTTTACGTTTTCGGCATTGGATGTTGCAAGCAGCGTAACGGCAAAGCCGCTGCGGACTCCGGGCCTTGCCGCCGGAATCCAGATACGGCGTCCCCACACGGTCAAAGGATCTCCAGATGGTCCCGTTCCGCCGCCTTGAAACTGTATCTCGTAGGCTTTCCATCCGTTGACAGAGGTTTGTCCCTGCGAAAGGATCTTGAAGGCCGGAAGGATCTTCGATAAGGCCGCATTTGATTCGGACACAAGTTCGGGGAAGATGGCTGCGTCATCCGAATACGTCCCTCGGCTGATGTAATACGACACCAGGAGCTGTTCTTGGAGCCTTCCGTCAGCACTGACCTTCGAGATGTCGAGGAATTTGCCGCGATTTGCTTCAGATCCTTCCTGCGGACCGGTCGATTTCCACGTCTTCGGAATGTAGATCGAGAACCCGACAAAGTTCCGATAGAGATCGCCCTTGAGCTCCTGCTTGTTGCTGTTGAAATGAGCCGAGTTGGGCAGGGCTTGAATATCGCGCGGTGCCGGCGGAGTTTCGGTCGGATCGTAACCGGAGTTCACATTTGCATCGACGTTCGCAGTTGCAGGAGTTTGCGGGCGATTGAGCAAATAGAACCACGCCGCAGCGAAGATGACCGAAAGCACGATAAATACCGCCAATGCGATCTTTATCCAGCGTGCATTCGGTGCGTGCAGCGGGTCGGGCGAACGGCGAAGCCACGCGGGCATATCGTCAACTTCTGTATCGCTTGTGGCAACGGCGGAAGCCGCAGCGATATCGTCTGACGCCCCTGAAAGCTCGGTGGAAGTTTCCTGTGTCGATGTGTCCTTTATATGCGCCGGAAACGTCAGCGGTTTAGCAGCCGCCGCAGCGAACACATCGCCGGCCTCGCGGGCCGTCACATAACGTGAACGAGGGTTCGGCGAAAGTGCCTTTGCGAAAAACTCATCCAAGGCGGGCGAGATCTCCTGCGAGTAGCCGTCACGCTGATCTTTGACAAGTTCGCGTTCGGTCGCACCGTCAAACGGAAAATCACCGGTCAAAAACTGATATGCCGTTACTCCGAGCGAATAGATATCGCTCGAAACGGTAGAAACACCGCCTTCGATGATCTCCGGTGCGGCATAGCGAATGTTATCTTCGTGGAGCTCGCCGCTTGAAACGCCGAAGTTCGTGATCTTTAGAGCCGCCTCACCATCTGCCGAGGCGATCTCAATGTTTGCGGGGCGAAGGTCGCGATGCAGAATTCCCTGCTTATGGACGTCGCCGAGGGCTTGGCCGATCTGGCGTATAAGCTTCCCGGCACGCGCCGGGTCGAACCGGCCGTGGATAGAGAGTATCTCGTCGGCGGAAAGGGCATCCAGGTCTTCGCTTATCAAATACTTGACGCCGTTCGAATACGCACCGGAATCAAAAACGCGCGCAACGTTCGGATGGTTCAGATGCGAGAGCCGAACGCGTTCCTCGGCGAGGATCGCCGCCGTTACCTCATCGCCTTCAAAAGGCGTCAAAATGCGGACGACGACGCGTTTATCACCGACGATACGGTCTTCTGCAAGATATGCGTAACCGGAATCGTCCGTTGCGAGCATCTCGAGTACGCGGTATCGCCCCTTCACGGTCTTGCCGACAAATGAGGCCGGCGAATCCGGGTTGAAGTCGTTGATGTGGCCGGCCGCCTCGCGCTCCTTGAGGTCAACGTGGCCAAGCGGAATATCATTCGGGCTGACCCTGCGCGCATTCAACTTTGCGGCTGATCCTTCCGTACGGACGGAAGATCTGCGGGTTCGCTGCCGGCGGTCCGCCTTCGGTTTTATCGGCGTGTTCTCGCGGCGGAAAAGCTCCGCCATATCCTCGTCGCCGATGACCTCATCGTCAGGCTGAATGAATTCGTCCGTGAGTTCGAGAACGATGTCATCGTCTTTTTCGAATGCTCGGCGAATACTCGAAGACCCCAGTTCCGAACCGCTCAGAACGGTGGAGAAATAGGCATTCAGAGGACGAGCGTCCACACCCGGTTCGCTCAAAAGGCGCGTTCCGTCGAGGTCACAGACGCGCTGAATTCCGGCGACATATCGTTGTCCACAAGTTGGGCAAAACATCAGTTTCTATACAAAACGAACCTGCAAGCACAGCCGAAAGCCTTGATATTAGGGAGTTTAGAGGCCTGCGGCCCTTCGCGCTAAATTACTGCACAAATAAACTGCAAATACGACGCAATTTCCGTCGTTCTTAGAAAAAAATCTCTTAAAAACCTTGGCCCGGATCATTTGAGCTTTGCGAGCACGGTCTCACGTTCGGGCTGATAGGTCAACGCCAATTTATACGACCGCCGCGCTTCATCGCCCTTTCCGGCCTTGGTATATGCATCGCCAAGCTGTTCCAGCTGCCTCGCGAGCACAGGCTTCTCGTAATTGTGCGCAAAACGCGATCCGCGAAGCAGAATGTTTTCGGCGTTGGCAAGATCCGAGGTCCGCAGATAGGCGGATGCAAGCGAAGAATACGTATCGAAACTCGACATATCGGCCGCCAGGCTCGCTTTAAGGTTCGCAATGCCATCGGCTACTTCGCCATTTGCCGCCTGCGAGATCCCAAGAAGGCGAAGCACGCGAGCATTCTTTGGGTCGCTCTCTGTCGCCGTGATCAGAAGCCTTTCCGCGGCGGGATACCGCTGCTCGGACTGAAGTATCGCGGCGATCTCCGCGATCTGCGCGGCTCCGCGGGCTCTTGTTGCCGCGGATGCGTCCATTTCAGCGGCACCTGCAGTATTCCCGTTGCGCCTAAGCAGCCGCGCAAGATATGCGTAGTTCACCGCTTTGTCAGGAGCAAGCCGAATCGCCGTACGATACGCATTTTCGGTCTCCGGCCCGACGAGCCCAAGCATTTCGCGCGCAACGCCAAGCCTCTCGAAGGCCGCGGCGTTCGAAGGTTCTTTCTCGCTGACGGACTTCGCAAAAGTCATCGCTTCTTCATAGCGATCGGCGAGGTCCATCACCGGGACGGGCGTTGCGAGAATGCCGCTTAACGCAAGTTTCGCTTCCGCGTCTTCGGGTGTGTTCTTTACAACTTCGCGATATTTTGTCTCGGCCGCAGAAAGGTCGCCGGCCTTTAATGCGCCTGCGGCGTCGGCTTTCAGCTTGGCTGTCTGTTCGGGTGAAAGTTTTGCGGACGAGGCCTTGACCGGAGCTTTCTTTGTTACTGAGATCTTTGCGGCGGCGGTCCGATCTGGCGAAGCCAGTTTTTTTACCTTGCGGGTTACCGTTTTCCGAGCATTCGAGTTCTTGGATACAGACTTGCGCGGAGCATCTTTTTTCGGCGCGTCCTTGCCAAAGAGCTTATTGCTGCTCCCAAGATCTTGTGCCGAACCAAGCGAGGTGATAATAGCGATGAGAACGATCGAGAATGATAGCCGGTACATAAATACCTCATACGGGCCTTCTTCTTGTCATTTTGTGACGAGGCGAAAACCCAATTCCTTGTCACGCGTCGAGGCCGGCACATCGGGCCTGCTCGTACTCGTTATAGCAGCGTCACCCGAGGATTTGCTGAATGCCGAACCCCCGCGGATCATATATCGCGGTTCCTTCGATTCCTTTACCGTTCCACCGCTTCCCGGATAAAGGTACGCCTTTGAGCCGGTCCACTCATAAACATTGCCGATAAGGTCCGCGACACCCCATTTATCGGGGCAAGTGTGCTTGCCGACCTCGGTCGGCTCCGTATTCGACTGATCGACCCAAGCACATTCCTGACGAAACCCATCGCCCCACGGATAAAGATCGCTGTCGCTGCCGTTCCTTGCAGCATACTCCCATTCGGCGTCTGTCGGGAGCCTGTATTGAACGTTGTCGCGTTTCGACCGCCAACCGGCAAACGCGAGCACATCATCCATATTGACGAACCGCACCGGATAATTTTCTTTACCTTCGAGCGGCCTTCCGTTCACCCAATCGGCCGGAAGCGGTTTGTGGCCGGTGGCCTGAACAAATTCGTAATACTCAGCGTTCGTGACCTCTGTCCGGTCCATTTTGAACGCATCGACCGTGACCTCGTGTTCAGGACGCTCAGCCGGTTGGCCATCGTTGCGGCCCATCCTAAAAGTTCCCGCCGGGATCGATACGAGGTTCGCCTTTATCGCCGGGAGTTCGGGCGTCGAACTTGCGGCCGGTGAAGCATTTGCGCCCGGAGTCGGACGAGCATTTGCGATCGGCTTGCTTCCCGGGAAGAAGCCAAGAAAATACGCGGCTGCAACACCTGCTATTCCCAAGACGAAAAGAACCAATAGCGCACCGATTCCGATAAAAAGCCCGGTTTTCTTCCTTTTTGCCGGCACGGCAGGCGGCGGAACCGACTGCAATGGGGTCGGGACCGCGGGCGTTGACGCCGCCGCAGATATTTGTGCGGAAGCTGCCGGATCGACAAGAAGCGTTTCGCCTAGTGGGATCCGCGTATCGGGACGAGGAATCGCATTTATATCGGGCTGCGAGTGTCGGAGTTCGGCGACGATGTCAACCGGCTTGCCGTCGCAAACCACACTATCGACCCAATCGTCAAAGCCGTTATGGCTGACCCGCAGAAAATGATTGCCGCTTTGGATGCCTTCGAGAAGGAGCGAGCCATCGACGCGGCTTTCCCCGACCGGAACGTTGTCAACAAAGATCTTCGATCCGGCAGGACGCGTATGAACGCGGATCGTCGAGACAGGGAGTGCGCCGGCACCGGCCGTTACGTGAATGTTTGAAGAAATCTCGACCGCTCGTCGAAATTCATCGACCATCATCTCAACGGATGCAGTTCGCGCCGACGGAGCCTTTTCGAGCGTGTGAAACACGGCACGTTCGATCTCCGGCGGTATCGCGACGCCAAGGCTCGCAAACGTCGGCGGCGGGTCGCTGATGTGCTTCTTCATTATGGCCGGTATCGACGAGCCTTTGAACGGCACATCGCCCGCAAGCATTTGGAAAAGCATCACGCCAAGGCTGTAAATGTCTGCACGCGAATCGGGATCTTCATCGGCCCATTGCTCGGGGGCCATATAATACGGCGAACCCATCAGGCCTGTCGTCTGAGCCTGAATGAACGAACCCAAAAGCTCGCCGGATTTTATCTTTGCAAGGCCGAAATCCAGTATTTTGACCGCCTGCGACATACTCGGCTTGTCCGAGCAGATCATTATGTTCAGGGGCTTAAGGTCGCGATGGACGATGCCTTGGTGATGGGCCGCACCGACGCCCGCGCAGATCGCAGAAATGAGGTCCAGGGCATTTTCCGGCGAAAGTTTGCCTTCGCGAGCCAGCAGATCGTGGAGCGATTCGCCTTCGACATACTCCATCACGAGGAAAGGCACATTCCCGTTGATCACGCCGTAATCCGAAACGCTGACGACGTTCTGATGGCGGATCGCGGCTGCTGCGAGTGCCTCTTGCCTGAAGCGGGTTACAAGCTGCGGGTCGTTGCCGACGAGGTCGGGAAGAATGATCTTGATCGCGTGGAGCGTCTTTAAATACGCGTGTCTTGCCTTATAGACGACGCCCATGCCGCCCTGCCCGAGCCGATACTCGAGATGATACTTGCCCTCGAGAACACCGTCCCCGGGGATCGTATGCACCGTCGGCATCCCCTCGCTCGGACAAGTGGTGACCGTGTCGGCAAAACAAGTTTTACAGGTCTGACATTCCCGCATTAAAAAGCTTTCTAGAGTTTAGCTCAAAAACTACGATTAGACCGCGTAGATTAGACGCTCAATTTTGTAAAAAAGCAGTAATCAGTTGTCTAATTCTAGTTTTTTTTCGGCTTTTTTCGCAAAACACGGTAAAAAACCAGTTCAACCGATCAAAAAATATGACGCTGCTTCCCGTGAGCTTTTGCCTCAAGAGGCGGCACAAATACGTCGCCTGTGAGGTTATACTTCGCATCGATCGAGCGTTATCTAACAACTATATTCACAAGGCGGCGCGGGACGACAATGACCTTCACCGTCTCTTTTCCGTCAATGTATTCTCGGACCTTTTCATCGGCAAATGCCAATTGTTCGAGAGTTTCGTTCGCGGCATCGGGCGAGGAAAACACGCGACCGCGCAGTTTGCCGTTCACCTGAACGGCGATCTCGATCTCGTCTTCGCGAGCAAGATCTTCGTTGTATTCCGGAAATCTCGCGCCTAAAGCGAGCATGCCGGCGTCGCTCCCTGTGAGAGCGGAATACAGCTCTTCGGCGACATGCGGCGAAAATGGAGCGAGCATCAGGACGATCGCCGTCAGGGCCTCGCGAACCGCAAAGCGCATTTCCGCATCCGTCTCGTTAGGCGGCACCTTGATGTCGCCAACGGTATTCGAGAGCTCCATCAGGGCAGCGACCGGCGTGTTGAACTGCAAAGTTTCGAGGCTGTCGCCTACACGTTTGATCGTCTGGTGAGTTTTTCGTCGCAGGCCGCGGGCTTCGGCTGACGCTGTCTCGGCTGGAGCTTCTACTGTGTCCAGAAAGTCGATCCAAGTTCGCACTTGCCGCCAGACGCGTTGAATAAAACGTACTGCGCCCTCAATTCCCGCTTCATTCCAGACAAGTTCGTTGTCGATCGGCGCCGCGAACATCACAAAAAGCCTTGAAGCATCGGCTCCGTAGATATCGACCATTTCATCGGGATCGACACCGTTGCCTTTGGATTTCGACATTCGCTCGACGGCGAACTTAAGGGGTGACGCGGCCGTTCCCGATTCGGGTTTCGGCGGATCAGGAGACCCAGTCGCTATCGCTCCCGGCTCTGACGCCGTTGCGGACGAAATGCGGCCTTTTGCATCGCGTTCGACCGAGACCTTATCGGGCGGAAAATAGACGCGTTTACCGGTCGAATCGTCAAAGAACGTCTCGCCGACGACCATCCCTTGGGTCAAGAGCCGTGAAAAAGGTTCGTCGAACTGCACAAGACCCATATCGCGAAGAGCTTTTGTCCAAAAGCGAGCATAGATCAGATGCATCACCGCGTGGTCGTCGCCGCCGATGTACTGATCGACAGGCGCCCAATAATTCGCCTTGAACGGATCGAACGGCATTATCTCGTTCGTCGGGTCCGTGTAGCGATAGTAGTACCAGGATGAATCGACGAACGTGTCCATCGTGTCAGTCTCGCGGCGGGCAGGGCCATCGCAATTCGGACAGGTTGTTTCGTAAAATTCAGGAACCTTTGCAAGCGGCGATTCGCCTGTACCGGTTATCGGCGCGGATTCTGGAAGACGAACGGGCAGGTTCTCATATTTCTCGGGAACTACACCACAAGCGTCGCAGTAAACCATCGGGATCGGCGAACCCCAAAACCTCTGGCGCGAAATTCCCCAGTCGCGCAGCCGATAGGTCGTCGCCGGTTCGCCAAAGCCTTTTGAGGCAGCAAATGCGGCCATTTCCCGCTTCGCGTCGGTGCTCGGCTTGCCGCTCCAATGGCCTGAGTTTACTACGATGCCATATTCGCAGAATGGAATTGCAGGTACGGCCTTGTCGTCGTCAAGCGGAGCGATGACCTGCTCGATCGGAAGCCCGAACTGCACCGCGAACTCGTGATCGCGCTCGTCGTGTCCCGGCACGCTCATCACCGCACCGGTGCCGTAATCCATCATCACGTAGTTACCGACCCAAACGGGCAATTCCTCGCCGCTGAACGGATTGATCGCCTTCAGGCCGGTGTCGATGCCGTCCTTTTCGATAACTTCATCGCGTTCGGTCGGCTTTTGGCTCTCGACGATGATCTCATCGATCTTCTTGGCGACATCGGGCGGGAAGATCTTGCGATTCTTTTCAACGATCTCGTGCTGCGCCGCGACGACAACGGCATTCGCACCGTAGATAGTATCGATGCGGGTCGTGAAGACCCGGATCTTCTCGTCATCGTCACAAACCTCGAAATCCACGTACGCACCGTCCGAACGGCCGATCCAATCCTGCTGGCGTTTGAGAACGTTCTGCGGCCATCCGGACTCGATCGAGGCCATCGCCTCCAGGAGTTCGCTGGTGTAGGCAGTCGTCTTTAGAAACCACTGCTCAAGGTCTTTCTTGACGACCGGATTGCCGCACCGCCAGCAAAGGCCGCCGCTCGCTTGTTCATTCGAGAGCGTCGCCTGATCCGTCTCGCACCAATTGACCTGCGTCATCCGCTTGTACGCAAGGCCCATTTCGTACATCTTCAGGAAGAACCACTGATCGAACTTGTAGTATTCGGGCTTGTGGGCGTAGATCTGCCGACGCCAATCGTAGCTCAGTCCGAGGCGTTCGAGTTGGCCGCGCATCGTTTCGATGTTCTTTTCAGTCCAATCGCGCGGATTTACGCCGCGTTTGACCGCTGCGTCCTCGGCAGGCTGGCCGAATGAATCCCAGCCGATCGGATGAAGGACATTGAAGCCCTTAAGCCGCTTATACCAAGCCAACGCATCGCCCGCGGAATAGTTGCGTACATGGCCCATATGAAGATTGCCGGAAGGGTACGGCAGCATCTCAAGCGCGTAAAACTTCGGCTCGTCGCCGTCCGTATCGGGCTCGGCCTCGAAAGCCCTTGATTCGGCCCAGATCGCCTGCCATTTCTTCTCGATCTTCTTTGCGAAATACTTGTCGTCCATTTGGTAAAGGTCAAAATTATCATGGTAGCGGAAAATGCGGAAAATATCAGTTTTCGCACCGAAATGTGCGATCGCCGAATCGCGATATTTTTAGCGCGCCCTACCGTCTTTTGTGATATTCTGCAAGGACCCTTTATTTCTGCGTTCAGGAGACGAGATCAACAAGGTTGATGAGAATAAATATTCCGCACACACGGCTGCTGCCAAAACCTGATCGAATTTGAGTTTTGTTGCCCCGGCCGTTTGAACCGAGAGGTGATAAGAACATGGCCGAGCAACCCAACCGCGAACTAAAACGCCCGAACGACAATTCTCTTTCTTCGAACAATTCCCGCTCTGACCGTATTTCACAAAATCCGAACGATGATGTCATTGCAAGCCTTGCGATGATGCCCGAAAATCGGCGCGCCCAGCAGGTCGGCGAGTGGGAGACGATGCGGCGCAGAACGTTCAAACACTTGCTATAAGAAGTCTCCGGCGATCGGAGCATAATTCCATTTGCCCCTTCGTAGTGGTTTAATGAATATATGGATACGATCGGTACCGGCAGCGCTGCCAGCGACTTATCGGCTCGTTTTGGTGCAGTTCGCGAGCAAACGCTAAAGCTTAGCGCGCCGTTGGAGATCGAAGACTTCGTCCCGCAGGTCGTTGAATTCGTCTCGCCGACAAAATGGCATCTCGCCCACACCACATGGTTCTTTGAGGAACTCATCCTCGCGAAATTCGTCGAAAAGTACGACAAATTCAACGAGCATTTTTCCTTTCTCTTTAACAGCTATTACAACTCGGTCGGCAGCCGCACACTTCGAAGCGAACGCGGTGCGTTGAGCCGTCCGACGGTCAAGGAAGTTTACGCATATCGCAAGTACGTCGATGACGCGATGCAGGAACTGCTTGCGGGCATCTCAGGATACGCAAATCCACTTGAGATCGAGGGCCTTATTACGCTCGGCATCAACCACGAGCAGCAGCATCAAGAGCTCCTTTTGACCGACCTGAAATACACGCTCGGCCAGAACGTGCTCGATCCGGTTTATGACCCTTCATGGAACCGCGAGGATCAAGCCGCTCTCGGCAAGGGTGAATTCGTCAAGGTCGATGCCGGCGTTTACGATATCGGCTTTGAGGGCACCGGATTTTGCTTTGACAACGAGCTTGCAAGGCACAAGGTGTATCTCGACGAATTCTCGATCTCGGATCGGCCCGTCACGAACGCCGAGTTTGTCGAGTTCATCGATGCGGGCGGCTATGACGACTTTCGCCTTTGGCATTCTGAAGGTTGGGATTGGGTGCGTGCGAACGCTGTCACCGCTCCGCTCTTTTGGGAGAAACACGCGGGCGGTTGGTCGCATTTTACGCTTCAGGGCAGACAGGAACTCTCTCCCAATGCTCCGACCTCGCACATCTCATTCTACGAAGCATCTGCGTATGCGGAGATGGCCGGAATGCGTCTGCCGACAGAGTTCGAATGGGAAGCTGCCGAGTCGAAATTCGAGTGGGGCCAGCGTTGGGAATGGACGGAGTCGGCGTATTTGCCTTATCCGGGCTTCACAAAACCGGTCGGTGCCGTCGGTGAATACAACGGTAAATTCATGGTCAATCAAATGACGCTCCGCGGTGAATCCATCGCAACGCCTGAGGGTCACAGCCGTCCGACGTATAGAAATTTCTTCCATCCGCAGATGCGATGGCAATTCTTCGGATTAAGGCTCGCAAAGTAAGGATAAGAAATCAGTTCGGCCGCAGAACACCGAGAACTTATGTCTAACGGCGAAAGCAGATCTGCCTTTGAACGAGACGTGCTCGCCGGGCTTTCGGCGAAGCCAAAGCATCTGTCTTCCAAATACTTTTATGATGACGAGGGCTCGCGGCTCTTCCAGAAGATAATGGCCTTGCCGGAGTACTATCTTACGGCGTGTGAAACAGAGATCTTTACTGAACAGGCGGGTGAGATCGTAAGCCGACTTCTTGCTGAAGGAAATACCATCGACATCGTCGAACTCGGTGCCGGCGACGGCGTAAAGACCGCCCTTTTGCTTAAAGAGGTCGTCGCGAAAGATCCGTCCGCAAAATACACGCCGATCGATATTTCGGAGGTTGCGATGGCCGAGCTCGTCGAGAATTTTAGGCTGAAGCTTCCGCAGCTCACGATCGAACCAAAGGTCGGCGATTATTTCACGATCCTTGATGAGGTGCGGAAAAGTTCTCAACGGCGAAAGGCAGTTCTGTTTCTTGGCTCGAACATCGGAAATTTTGATGCTGAACGAACAGCATTGTTCTTTTCCTCGCTCAGGGCCGTGATGAACGAGGGCGATCTGCTCTTTATCGGATTCGACCTGCAGAAAGACCCGCGGGTGATCCACCGCGCTTATGACGATGCGGCCGGGGTTACGGCCAGATTCAATCTGAACCTTCTCGAACGGATCAATCGCGAGCTCGGCGGAAACTTCAGCATCGATAACTTCCTGCATTACGCAAACTATCGCCCGATCGAAGGCTCGGCGCGTTCGTACCTTATCAGCAGCACGAAGCAGAAGGTTGAGGTCGCCGGAAGAGAGTTCACATTTGAGCCTTGGGAACCGATCTTTACTGAGATCTCGCAAAAATACACTCTTGCGATGATCGAGCGCTACGCGGCCGATGCCGGTTTCGGTATCATGAACAATTTTTTTGACCGACGGTGCTATTATTGCAATTCGCTTTGGCGACCGAAATGAATATTACGATCCTGCGATTCGACGCGCTCTCATCAACGAACGACGAAGCTGCGGCACAAGCCAAACGCGGAGCGTCCGAGGGCCTCGTCATTCTTGCCCGCAGCCAGACGAGCGGACGCGGACGGCACGGACGTGCGTGGGTTTCCAAGCCTGACGCCGGGCTGTATTTCAGCATCGTTCTGCGACCGCGGCTCGATGCTGCCTCGCTTCCGCTGATAACGCTCATGGCCGGCGTCGCAGTCTGCGATACGCTGCTTGAGTTCGGAGCCAAAGCTGACATAAAATGGGTCAATGATCTTCTGATCGACGAGAAAAAGGTCTGCGGTATCCTCGCCGAGGCCGTCGAGACGCCAACGGGCCTTGCGGTAGTGCTCGGCATTGGCGTAAACCTGCTCCGAGAAGCGGTTGCGGACGAGCACGCCGGATCTGCGGTCTCATTGGAAGAAGTTACCGGCAAGAACATACCGGCCAACGATCTTGCCGAATGCCTCACGCGTTATCTCAATTATCTTTACACGGCTCTCTGCGATGAACCCGACAGGATCGTGCACGAATGGCAGCTGCGTTCGACCTATTTTTCGGGTAAAGATGTGCGGGTAAGGACTACTACGGGCGACTTTACAGGCACCACGGACGGGCTTGAGCAAAACGGTGCGTTACGTGTTAAACTCTCCGACAATTCAATTGTTATTGTTCAGGCGGGCGATGTTGAACGACTTCGGACGCCTGATAGATTCTGAATGCGACTATCTGAGATTCATCCCATCGTTTATCACACTCGAATTGCGCAAAAGCGACTCTTTCGGAAACTCTCCGATCTCGCTCCGGGCAAGAATTTTGCGAGTGAAAAGGAAGATGCCGACCTGCCCGTAATGTGTACAAAGCATTCCTCGCTGCTTCGCCGGACGCTTGGCAATTCCGATCCGCAGCTCCAGGAGAACAAGGTCGTTAACCTTGGTATCGCTTCGCCGACGATCGACGGCATCCTTATCAAGCCGGGCCAGCTTTTCTCGCTTTGGCGGCAAGTTGGGCGAACTACCGCCGAGAAGGGATATCTCGATGGAATGCAGCTTTCACGAGGCGAAGTTGCAAGAGGCGTCGGCGGCGGACTCTGCCAGCTGTCGAATCTGCTGCATTGGATGGTCCTGCACACGCCGTTGACCGTTGCTGAACGACATCATCACAGCTTTGATCCCTTTCCGGACGACAACCGCGTTCTTCCCTTTGGCAGCGGATGCGGCGTTTTCTATAACTACATCGACCTGCGGTTCTACAATCCAACGAATATCACGTTCCAGCTGCGTGTAAAGGTCGGTGAGAATCACCTTCGCGGCAATATTTTTGCGGATGCTGCCCCCGAAAATACGTATCATATCGTTGAAAAAGGCCATCGTTTTTTTCGCAGCAATGGCAAAACCTGGCGTCAGAATGAGATCTGGCGTGAGGTAATCGACCGCAAAACGGGCAATATCGTCCGCGAAGAACAATTGATGAAAAACCTCGCAGAAGTGAAATATGAATTGAACTTTGAGGTCCCAGAGTGTAACGTTTAGCCTATAAGCGTGGTTTTATGAGCAGTGAACTTGACGACTCTCAAGACTGGGAACTTGGCGACTTTGACGAGAGCCTTGAGGAATTTGACGATTTCGACGTGCGTGATGGTGTAACGCACCGCACCGTCATTCTTCGGAAAGAACACATGGTCGCGCTCCTTTGCCTTAAGACCGCGAATGTCGGAGCCGCCATCTGCCGTGTCGACCCGCGTGAATCTATGCCCGCCGTTCAGATCTACGATGACGCTTCTGCGGCCCAGGAATGGTTCACAAAGAGCCTTCGGACGAGCCTGGAGAACGGCTGGTATTTAGTTTATGACGGCCTGCCGCTCAAAGGTTGATACGTGCTTCTTGCGGTAGATATCGGAAATTCCGCCATTAAGCTCGGTGTTTTTAGCGACCGAGGCGATCTCATCGAAAAGCACACCCTCGAACCTGCCTCTGCAGAACACTCTGCTCGAACGATCGCATCCAAGGTCGAAAGAGCGATCATCAGCTCGGTCGTTCCAAAACTTACGTCCGTCGTCTCAGCGGCGATCTCAGAAAAATTCAATATCGAGCCCGATGTTCTGACGAACGATCGCGATCTCGGGATAAAGATCAATTATCGTCCGATCGAAGATGCCGGCAACGACCGCCTTGTAAATGCCGCCACGGCAGCACATCTTTACGGCCCCCCGTGCGTAGTCCTCAGTTTTGGAACGGCGACGACCATCGATGTTGTGTCTGTGGACTTTGAACTGCTCGGCGGGCTGATAGCACCCGGCGTGAAGATGTCTGCCGCAGCATTGCACGAAAAGACCGCCCGACTGCCGCTCGTCGATCTGGAAGGCGATTTTTCGCCGATGTCGGAGACCACGGATATGTCGATCCGTTCGGGGGTGATCTTCGCTCAGATCGGCCTTGTAGAAGCCGTTCTCTCCCGCGTTGAGCAGCTCATAGGCAAGCCAAAAGTTATCGCGACCGGCGGTTATTCTGCGAAATTTTCAGAGCTTTGCGACAAGATCGATGTCGTTGACCTGGACCTTACGCTGAAAGGCCTGTACAGATTTGCAAGCAATGGATGACGCCCGCGAAATTTCGCCGCCAAAACTGATCGCAGCCTTGAGGCAGAACGACCTGCTGCCGGCGATCGTATTCTTGCCCACGCGAAGACGCTGTGACGAAGCTGCTACGGAGATCTCGCTCGATAAGTCTCAGCCCGCCGATCCTGACCGCCAAGCGGCAAGACGCAGGATGTTCGACGACTTTGCCGCTGAAAATCCTGAGATCCTGACCCACAAGCATCTCAAGGCCCTGCTCCAGTCCGGCACTGCATCGCATCACGCGGGTCATATTCCGGCATGGAAGCTGATCGTCGAGATGATGATGAGTGCGGGCCTTTTGCGGGCGATCTTCGCAACTTCGACGGTCGCCGCGGGTGTCGATTTCCCTGCCCGCACGGTCGTCGTAACCAATGCGGACACACGCGGCAACGAAGGGTGGCGTCCGTTGAAGGTGAGTGAACTCCAACAAATGACTGGACGCGCCGGAAGGCGAGGCAGGGACAATGTCGGGTTTGTCGTCCTTGCACCGGGTCGATTCCAAAATCCCAGGAAGATCGCCGAGCTCCTTCGCTCGAAGCCGGAAGCCCTCGAAAGCCGCTTCCGTGCGACGTACACAAGCCTGCTCAATCTCCTCGATGCTTTTTCGAGCTTTTCGCAGGTACGCGAGGTCACGGAAAAAAGCTTTGCGTTTCGGAGCGTTCAAAAACATCGCGACGGTTCGGAATGGCTTGCCGACCGCATCTGGCAGCCATTCGAGGATCGGGCACGGGTCCTCGATCACTTTGGTTACATCTCATTTGTGAACGAGACGGTCACCGCTGACGGAAAATGGCTCGCGAATCTCCGTGTCGACCGCCCACTGCTTATCGGAGAAGCCTTGCGGGATGGGATATTTGACGATCTTTCGCTGGCCGAGTTTGCCGGCATGATCGCCGCGATCGCCGCCGATGCGGACCGTGATTATGGCGAGATCCGTGTTTCGCGAAAGCTGGACGCTGCCTTTGATGATTTGGAGGCCGTTGTGGCGAAAGTTTCCAAGGTCGAATGGAAGAACGGTGTCGAAATCAACGAAGAGCTCAATTTCTCTGCGGCCGCAGCCGCTGAAAAGTGGGCTGCCGGAATGGAATGGAGCGAACTCACCGCCAGATCGAAGGCCGCCGAAGGCGATCTTGTTCGGTTGTTGTCCCGAACGGGTGAGGCTTTGCGTCAGATCGCGGGCCTTCGCCTGCCCGTGTCGAGACTTGCGTCCGAAGTCTCGATCCAGCTGCACCGTGAACCGGTGCGATAGCCGGCAACAAAGGTTTCTGGCTGAGGTTCACATTTGTTAGAATGGAGACCGGAGTGATCGCCGATCAAGATGCAAGTTCTACTAGCTCAGGAATACGGATTTTGTTTTGGGGTCGAGCGCGCAGTCGATATGGTCGAAGAGGCCGTTGGACATGGCGATCGGGTTCGAAGCCTTGGCCCGCTCATTCACAATCAGCAGGAGATGGACCGCCTCGAAGACTGCGGCGTTACGACCGTCAGCGAGCCTGTTCAAATTACTGCAAATGAAACAGCCGTTATCCGAGCACACGGAGTAACGCCGGATGTGCAGGCCGAACTCGAAAGGCGGGCGGGCAAGGTCGTGGACGCGACATGTCCATTCGTTACGCGTGTGCAGCGTCTTGCTTCACGTGCGGCTGCCCAGAACCGCGACGTCATTGTCGTCGGCAATCCCGACCATCCCGAAATGATCGGCGTCAAAGGCTATGCGCCGGATCACGCCCACATCGTACGCGACGAAACTGAACTAGCCGCCTTGCCGACCCTTCGTAATCCGCTGGTCGTCTCTCAAACGACGATCAAAGCAAAGACATTCTTCGATACTGCCGAAGCCGTCAAGCGAAAGACGACCGACAATGTCGAGATCATCAACACGATCTGCTCCGCGACCCGCGACCGTCAGGATGCGGCCCGTGCCCTTTCTTCCATGGTCGATGCGTTCTATATCATCGGCGGCCGACATTCGTCGAACAGCCTGAAATTGCTTGCGGTTTGTAAGGAAAATTGCGAAAGGAGCTTCCTGATCGAGACCGAGGACGAGATCGACGTGAGCGACCTCAACGGAGTAAAGACCGTCGGTGTTACCGCAGGAGCGTCCACACCGGATTGGCTCATCGACCGGGTTGTCAGTTTTCTAAAAGCTATCTAGACTCGCTAGTGTATGGTCGTGGTGGCCGCCAAAGATGGTATCGCCAGCCCGTTCATCGGTGAAAGTTTCTGCGCACGCTCAGCTGCCATATCGATCAACTCATCGAACGACATTGGCCTTGAAAGGTAGTAGCCCTGGCCGCTCTCGCATCGGAGTTCTCTCAGGTATTCGAACTGTGCCTGTGTCTCGATTCCTTCTGCAACGACCCGCAGTCCGAGGTTCCGTGCCAAGGTTACGACCGCGTGAACGACCTCGCTTCCCGTCGAGTCCTTTATCATCGAGACGAAAGAACGGTCGACCTTTAAGGTTGAGATCGGAAGCTTCGTCAGATAGCTCAGATTTGAGTATCCGGTTCCAAAATCATCGACGTTTATATCGATGCCAAGGTCGCGAAGCGTATTGAGCATTGCGACGGCCCGTTCAGTATGCTCGAAGAACACTGACTCTGTTATTTCAAGCTTGAGCAGGTGAGAAGGAAAGGCCGTTTCGTCCAGGATCGAACAGATATTGTGGATCGAACTCTGGCCGAACTGTTTTGACGATAGATTCACGCTCAACGTAAGATCCGAGAGCGAAGGAAGTTCTCTGTGCAGCGAGCGAAGGTCCCTGCATCCTTTTGTCAATACCTGTTCGCACAACTTGTCGATGAGCCCGATCTCCTCGGCAAGAGGAACGAACTTCGAGGGCGGAATAAATCCAAGCGTCGGATGTTCCCAACGGACAAGGGCTTCGACGCCCTCGATCTCTTTTGTTGCGAGCCGAAAGATCGGCTGATACGCCATCGAGAGTTCGTTCTGCTCGATCGCCCTTCGAAGGTCAGTTTCGAGCTGCAACGTCTCTTTGGCTGCTTTGTGCATCCCCTCGTCAAAGACCTCATGCCGAGCTTTGCCGGCTCGTTTTGCCTGATACATCGCCGTGTCGGCGTCGCGCATCAGCTCTTCGGGCGTGGCATGCTGCGCCGAAGCGTGCAGGATGCCAATACTTGCCGAGCTGTAAACATCGTGGCCAAAGAGATCGAACGGCTTGCTGAACTTTTCCTGTATGCGTTCTGCGATGCGCGTAACCTCGAGTTCGTCATAACTGCCTTCGACAAGGATAGTGAACTCGTCGCCGCCAAGACGGGCTACAAGGTCGGACGGACGCATACAATCGCGAAGGCGCGAACTGATCCCCCTCAACAGTTCGTCACCGACGAGATGGCCAAGGCTGTCGTTAACGACCTTGAACCGGTCAAGATCGATAAATAGAATGCTTACTTTGCTCTGGCCGGCATGCACCTTGCCGAGAGCGGTATCGAGCCGCTGCATAAAGTGTGCTCGGTTTGCGAGGCCCGTCAATGCATCGTGCGTCGCTTCGTGCCGCAGCCGTGCCTCGGCAAGCTTTTTATCGGTGATGTCCTGCAGCTGGAAGATGAGATTCGGCATCTCGTCGTTGGTGCTCAGTGCCGATGAAACACTCCATGACGTCCACACTGTGTAGCCGTCCTTGTGGCGATAACGCTGCTCCATTTGCTCAGAAACCGAGCGGCGTGACACTACCTTATGAACTTTGACGAGGGTAGCCCCAAGGTCTTCCCTCATAACGACATCCTGAAAGTTCATTTGGCGGAATTCGTCCTCCGTATAGCCCAGGATCTCGGACATCGCAAAGTTGATCTTCAGCCAGTCGCCGGAACTTGAGACGAGGCCGATCCCGATCGGAGCATAATCGAAAGCACTTCGAAACCTTTCTTCAGACTCTCGAAGCTTGTTTGACTGAGACTCCAGCAGCCTTGCGTACTTTTCTGCCTGTTCGGCCTTCTCCATCGAGATCTCGACGTTCTGCAGATACATTCGATAGGAATAGAACACGAAGAAGCAGACCGGAAAGGCGATAAGGACTATCCCGATCCCGATCGTGTCAGCAAGCTGCACAAGTGCTCCCGCCGCGGCCGCACCAACGATGTAGGTGAGAAATGTCCAAATATATTTCTTCTGCCATGTCTCGAACAGCGGCTTTCCATCCCGAATAGCTGCATAAGTCGAGGCGATGGCCGTATTAACGAGGAACTGAACCAACGCTAGCAAAAGCAGTGCGGTCAAGAATGCCCGCGGATGTGCGTTGTAGCTATGGAAATGCTCATACACGCCGGCGAACTTCAAAACGCCGATCGCGCAGAACGTCGAAAAGGCGATCGTCGCCGTATTTACGAGAACCGTTCTTTTCTTTTTGCAAAATGTCCAAGACGTTGCAAATGCCTCAGCGGCCGCAAGCAAGATAGCCGCCTCGCCGCCGTAGATCAATAGGCCTAGGAAAATAAAGGTTTCGGAGGCCGAAATGTACGACTTGAAGCGCGGTATCTGGATGGTGACCTTTGCTCCGATCGCTACAGTGAGGAAGAAGAACGCCGCCATTGGGACATCGATCCTCGCATAGGGAAAACCGTAGATCGCCCATGCGGCGACCGCGAGCCCAAGTATCCAGAGCGTGATCTCTATTGATCTTAATAATCGTTGACGTTCCATTCGTTTACTTGGCAAGGAATTCGCTTGCCGTTACGTTCTTGCCCTTCAGGGAGGTTGAGGAAAGGGCTGCCTTCTGGTAATGCCGATAAGGTTTCGGCATTGCAACGAGATCTGGGAGTGGGAGAAAGCCGATGCAGGACGTTCGCTGAAGGCAGGGATAACCTGCCTTCATTTCAGGATTTGCATCCTACACGAATAGCGTTACGCATTGGCCTGTTCGTCGATATCCGGCTTTCTGATAACTTCTGTGGGCATTCGTGAACTCCACGTTGCTCAGCAGACAGATATTAGGACACCGGGAAAGCAATCGTGCCGTCAGTGCCGCGAGACACCGCGAACCGACCCCTTTTCCACGATATTCGGGATCGACGTAGATGCCTTCGAGGTAGATCGTTTCGCTCGTCTCGGCGATGATGTCGGCCTTAAAGATAAGCTTGCCGTCTTCGAAGACCACAAACACGCGTCCTTGCTCGATCCGTCGTGCAACGCGCTTTAAGAAGCCTTCGCGATCACGAACCATCGGATCAACGCCGCATTCGATGAATGCAAGCTCTGCCTGCGCCTGTGCGACGGCTTTGAGTTGAGTGATGTCGGCTTGCCTGATCGCGTATTCGCACGACTGGACCGCGAACGGAAACGCGGCTTCGAAACGATCTTCAACGCATCGAATCCGGGCGGCGCGAAGGCCGTCTGCCATCAGGTCAAAGAATCTCTGGGCGTCATCTCCGTTCGACATTATGAGGTGAACCGGAACGGTTGGCTTCTTGGCAGCCTGTGCAAGGGCCTGCATTGCTTCGTCAGACCGAGCCTCAACGAGAGTGCTGTGGCCGATCAGAGCGACGCCGTCAAGCTGACCGCTTTCGTCACGATGCCCGAAGAATTCCCCGCGATTGAGGCTGCTCACCATGCCGTTGTCAGCGATGTAGCTCGACATCACAACTGTCTGGACCGGATCGACCGCAAGGAACGCTGCGACCTCTGCAGAATCTGACTCGCTCAAGCGAAAAGCAGGGGTTGCGATCGCACGTCCAAAATATGGTTCGCTCGCAATTGCAGGTTCGTATGACATTTTCATTGCTCTGTTCAACATTTTCAAATGCCTCCTTTACTGCATTGCAGGTGTGTCATCGCCTTGGAGAGCACTGTCTCCGACGAGTACACCGTCACCGATCAGCACACCGTCGCCGATCAGAACACCGTCGCCGATCAAGACACCATCGCCGACAAGAACACCGTCGCTGACAAGCACGCCGTCACCGACGATCACACCGTCACCGACAAGTACTCCGTCGCCGACGAGAACGCCGTAGGACAGATATAGCGATCCCGCACCTAGCGGTGCTCCATTGCTCGTGTTTATGTTGCGGTTGATCGAAAGGCCGCTCGTGAGATAGGTATTGTTCAGCGAAAAGCTGCCGTTCCCAAAGCTAATGCCTTCGCCGACGCTATTGTCGCGGCGATAGACCCTTTGGAATTTTGAGACGAGCTGACTTCCCGAAAGACTTGTGTAGAAGCCGGTGACGATCTGCGACCATGAAACGGTTGAGCCGCCAACAGTGCTCGACGCTGTTGGCATCGTCCAACCCGACGGAACCATCGAATCGCCAAGCGTCAGCAAGCGAAAGTCAACGTCCGTACGGAGAGATCTTGCCAGCCTAACAGCTCCTTCGATATTCAGTTCGCCGGCACCCTGCTCGAACGTGTTCGCTCCGGCAATAGGCTGTGCCGTGTATTGGAGCAGCATCTTGACCATCTGCGGCGTAAGATTCGGATTTACCTGAAGCAGCAAGGCGGCGGCGCCGGCGACCACAGGCGACGACATCGATGTGCCGCTCATATACATCATCGAATCAGCGCCGTTGGAGAGATCGAGCGAAAGCTGCGGATTCTCTATCGACATCAGGTTCATCGGCGATTTCGACGAGATGACCTTGTTCCCCGGAGCGACGAGGTCCGGCTTTATGATGTTGTCGAAGACCTTCGTGCCGGTCGAGGTAGTGTAGAAGCTCCGCGTCGGGCCGCGTGAGCTAAAGCTCGCGATCGTATCGTCTCCATGTGCCGTGGTGCCGATCGTGTTGCTTGCACCGATGGTGATCGCATACGGGCTGTTGCCGGGCGAATGGATCTGGCCGTACCGCTTGTTGCCTAGAGAATCCTTTCCGAGATTTCCCGCAGCGGCGATCACGACGATACCGTTATCGACGAGTTCCTTTACCTTTAAACAGACCGGGTCGTTCGTGTATGTATCGATCGCGGTTGCACCGAGACTGAGGTTGACGACACGGATGTTATAGGCCGTACGATTTGTAAGGACCCAGTCGAGGCCGTTCAAGAGCCACGACTGCTGCCCCTGGCCATTCCCATTGAGCACCTTTACGCTAATGATATTAGCGTTGGATGCTACACCGCGGTAAGATCCGCCCGACACGTTCGAGTTACCGGCGGCAAGGCCCGCAACGTGCGTACCGTGTCCGTAACCGTCCGAGGTGTCGCTAAGATTCGAGTTTGTGAAGTTCACGTTCGCGACGATCCTCGAAGCACCCGCATTGTTCTTAAATCCGTTATGCGAAGCATAGATACCGGAGTCAAGGACCGCTATGCCAACGCCGGTTCCGTCAAGGGTATAAGCCGCACGACCGTTGAGTGCCGGCTGGCTTCGCATCAGCGAAAGACCCGTCGTGTCCTCAATGTGGCCCGTCGACGACGTCGGCCGATCAGGCGAAATGTAGTTCGCCAATCCGCTTTGCGACAAAGTCTGTACGGTCGAAAGCGGCATATTGACGACAAGCGTATCGGTCGAACCGACACGATCCGTAATGTGGGCTTCACCTGATGCGATAAGCCGGCGAAGGGCCGGATTGTCGGCATTTCGTGCCTGAATTATCACGTCAACACGGGTCCGGCCGCTCGGATCGCTGGCGATCATCTCACGAAGATCCGGTGATAGGTTCCCGCCGCGATAGTTCCCGGAATTTGAAGCACTTTCGTCTTCCGCGGGCGCCGCTTTCGGATCCTTAACTGCAAACGCTATGAACGCATCGGCCAAAGTTGTGTCGGCATCGATGCGATCGCGGTAATCAGCAGCAGTGCTGCCGCCGATAACCGCGATCTTTCCTTCAGCGACACAACTCAAGAGTTTCGCGGCAACATTCTTGCTGCGAAGCACACTTCCGAGATCGTCAATGAACAAGATCTTCTTGCCGTGATCGGAGACTGCGGCATCCAGAATGGATGCGACCAGACCCTCGAATTCGTCACCGGTTGCGGAGTTGGAGTAAACAGAATCCACGTCAAGCCTGACAATTGCGCGATCGGCAAGGCCCGAAGGCACATCTCCGTTCGCGATATTAAGTGCAAGCTGCTCAACAATCGTGTTTCGTGTTTCCCGCAGATCAGTAACGAGAACCGGTTGGCGAAGACCCCCTTCAGCTAACGCGTTCGTGAGACGAATTGCTTCGCTCTCGAGGCTTAGGTCCTTACGCAGTCTTCCTTCACGGCCAAGCTGTGTAAGATCGGTGGTGTATTTCGCGACAACCGCTTCAGAACTCAAAGTGCGAACATGGTTCGCATCGTTTGTTCCGAACGCTAAAGTGTTCGCAAACAGAAAGGATGCAATAAACACCATTGATAGCGTTTTCTGCATCACTTTCGACAAAACTATAGTCTTCATAATCGCCTCTTTCCCTTCCGGGTGAATCTGACCATTTCGAAGAATGCGCACTGCGCACCTCGTCTGTGCGTTCTATAGTCAAAGGACGTGCCACGCTCTATTTGTTGACAGGATTACAGTTATCCGATCTATGGTCTTCTCGTTAGACAGAAAATCGGTCAACCTGACCGCCATTATCGGTCAGGCTGACAAATGCTGAATGATGTCTCCACCCCGCTGCAAAGCCGCGAAACGAACGGGAAGGCTCTCGATCCTAAGCCGCGTTTCTTCGTTGCGAAGTCCGTATCAAAAACTTGTTGGCAAAAGCCATTTGGCTATGAGATGATTGGGCTTTCGCGAGGCTTCGCTCGACCCCACATACAAGGTTGTATCAATAATGAAAAAATTAATTCTCTCCGCCGCAGCATTGGCATTTCTTTTCGCAGTTCTGATCTTTGTAGGAACAGGCCGCTGGTCGCTGGCAACCGCACAGGTACATCGTGACCGCACTCAGCCGCAGAACGGCGATCGCGAACTCGGACGCCTGATCGGTGACCTGACCGATCGTACCGACGCTCGCAGTATCGAGCGAACTCTCCCGGACGGTGGCGTTGAGGTCGATATGGGCACGACGTTCCAGAACGTAATGCTCGGGCGACTCGGGAGCGATGGAGAACCGGTCGCGGCCTGTGTAACGGATCTTGGCGAGGCCGAGAATTTCTTTGGACGAGATCTTTTTACCGGCGCAAGGCTCACCTCGCATTACCCTGAAAAAACTGAGATCGCCGACGAGGCCGCTCGGCATGGAATGTCGCCGTCTGAATTGGCCTTTTACAAAAACCTGATCGCCGAGGCGACACAACGCCGTGCAATGAATCCAAATTCTGCGACGATCACCATCGTCAATGGCGACGGTGCGGGCGAAGGTTTCAACGATCCGACGGCCGCTGCTCCAGAAGGCGGCAACGACGGTACAACACGCGGCCAACAGCGTTTGAATCTATTCAATTTTGCCGCCGAGATCTGGGGAGCATTCCTCGACACAAATGTTCCGATCGAAGTGAACTCGCAGTTCAACTCTCTTTCGCCCTGCTCACCGAGCGGCGGAGTTCTCGGCTCGGCTGGAGCGACGAGCCGCCTCCGCGATTTTTCGGGAGCACCTGTCGCAGGAACTTGGTATCACGTTTCACTCGCGAACAAGCTCGCCGGGAGTGCTCTGAATTTAACGAATCCTGAGATCTTTGCGCAGTTCAATACCGAGGTCGATAACGGCTGCCTGGGTTCCGGTACGCGTTTCTACTATGGATTGAATAACTCAACACCGGCCGGCCGCATCAATCTGCTCGTCGTTCTTCTTCACGAAATGGGACACGGGCTCGGTTTTTCGAGCTTTGTGAATGGCTCGTCCGGTGAGATGCCGTCCGGATTTCCTGATGCGTATCTTCGGTTCATGGTCGATACCACGACCGGGAAACGCTGGTCGGAGATGACCGATATCGAACGCCGCACATCGGCGACGAATAATAATAACGTTGTATTCGATGGTTCGAACGTCAGGATCGCGTCGAGCTTCCTGACCGCTTGCGATGATCCAAGCGGACGCGTGCAGCTTTACACGCCTTCGACATTTCAGGGCGGATCGTCGATCTCGCATTTCAACACGGCCTGCAGTCCGAACCTATTGATGGAACCGAATATAAACGCGGGCATTCCGCTTACCTTGGACCTTACGCGCCAGGTAATGCGAGATATCGGTTGGTATCGCGACAGCAACAACGATCAGGTGCGCGATACGATCACGAATGTCGCGCCCGCAAACGGTTCCGTCGCGATCGGATCGAACGTGAATATCACTTGGACGAGCACTTCCGGTTTCGACCGAAATGTCACTATCGAACTCTCGACCGACGGCGGAACGACCTTTCCGACCGTCATCGCGAATGATGTCGCCAACACCGGCTCGCGAAGTTGGACGGTACCGAATACACCGACCTCGACAGCTCGAATCCGAGTTCGCGAAGCTGGGTTTGTCGATCCCGCCGGGACATCTTCTTCGAACTTCACGATCGGTACATCATCAACGCCGACCGGTGCGACGCCTTTCGATTTTGACGGTGACGGGAAGACGGATGCGAGCGTGTATCGGCCGTCGAATAATGTTTGGTATCTGCAGAGATCGACGGCCGGGTTCACGGCGTATCAGTTCGGTGCCGCGGGCGACAAGATGGTTCCCGCGGACTACACGGGCGACGGCAAGACCGATGTCGCGATCTATCGGCCATCGAACGGGACGTGGTACATCCTGCGAAGCGAGGATCTGACGCTCTCCGTCGCACCGTTCGGAATATCGACCGACATCCCGACGCCTGGTGATTTCGACGGGGACGGTAAGGCGGACATGGCGGTGTATCGTGCGGACACGCAAGGAACGTTCTACATACAGCGTTCGACCGAAGGCTTCACGGCAGTGCAGTTCGGGCTTGCAGGCGACAAACCGACAACGGCCGACTACGATGGCGACGGCAAGGCCGACATCGCCGTGTATCGACCTTCGACGGGAGTCTGGTACAGGTTCAATTCGTCGACGGGAGCGTTCTGGGCCGCACAATTCGGTGCCGCGGGCGACAAGGTCGTTCCTGCCGACTACACGGGCGACGGCAAGACGGACATCGCGGTCTATCGTCCATCGACGGGATTCTGGTACGTACTTAGAAGCGAGAACGAGACCGCCTACGGGGCACCGTTCGGCATCTCGACGGACATCCCGGCAGCGGGCGACTATGACGGAGACGGCAAGGCAGACCTTGCGGTCTATCGCCCCGACGCACAAGGGCTGTTCTACATACTCGGTTCGAGTGCAGGTTTCTCCGTCGTGCCCTTCGGCCTCGCCGGCGACGTCCCCGCACCGAGCGCGTATGTGAACTGAGACCGGATTTGCCCAATGTACAATTGCCCAATTTACAATGGACAATTAAGACGGCGTTGAGATGCTCGAATTGTCAATTGTCAATTGAAAGATCGTAAATTGGTAGGAAACAAAAAGGCGGCCTAGCGGCCGCCTTTTTTTTGAATTGAGATATCGATCAAATGTTGAGAACATCGACGAGTTCCTGGACGGCGGCCGCTGATTTGTGCAGGGCGGTGCGTTCGTCGTTCGAGAGGCTGATCTCGATGATCTGCTCGACGCCGTTCTTGCCGAGTTTTACAGGAACGCCGACAAATAGGTTGCTGACGCCGTATTCGCCTTCGAGGAAGACAGCGCAAGGCAGGATCTTCTTCTTGTCCTTAAGGATCGATTCGCACATTTCGACCGCGCCGAGGCTAGGTGCATAGAATGCCGATCCGGTCTTCAGGAGGCCGACGATCTCGGCACCGCCGTTCGCAGTTCGTGTGATGATCGCGTCAAGACGGTCTTTCGGGATGAGTTCGGTGATCGGGATTCCGGCGACGGTCGAGTATCGCGGCAGCGGCACCATCGTATCGCCATGTCCGCCAAGGACGAAGCACGTAACGTTCTCGACCGAGACATCGAGTTCTTCGGCCACAAAACATCGCATACGTGCCGAATCGAGTACGCCGGCCATTCCCATAACGCGATTCTTCGGAAAACCGGAGCGGCGGAATGCGACCTGGGCCATCGCGTCGAGAGGATTCGAGACAACGATGATGAATGCGTTCGGCGAGAATTTGGCGATCTGTTCGGTAACATTTCCGACGATCTCGGAATTCGTTTTGAGCAGGTCGTCGCGGCTCATTCCGGGTTTACGCGGCAGTCCGGCCGTGATGATCACGACGTCGGAGTTCGCTGTTTCTTCATACGAATTGCTGCCGACGAGTTTTACGTCAAAACCATCGATCGGAGCCGCCTGGGCAAGATCGAGCGTCTTTCCCTGCGGCGTTCCTTCGATGATGTCAACGAGTACGACATCCGCGAGTTCCTTGCTTGCGATCCAATGTGCGGCGGTCGCGCCGACGTTGCCCGCACCTACGACAGTAACTTTGTTTCTTCCAGCCATTATTTAACCTTCCTGTTCGAGATAGTGATTTCTGATAAAAACCATATTTTCTCACAATGGCGTATCAACACCAAAAAGGCAGGCAGGAATAGAAAAAGCCCGCCGTGCTCTCCCCTTCACGACGGGCTCTTTCCTAATATGGCCGAACGGTTCTCGCCAACGGCCAATCTCAATAATCCAAAACAGGTAAGATCAGGTCTTCTTTCAATTCGATCAGGAAGGTTTGATCCTTCTTGATCCGAACATCTTGCCCACGCTGAAGGACCGCTGTTCCCGTGCTGATGCCGGCACCGATGCCGGCTCCCAAAAGGGCACCGCTGCTGTCGCCCGCAGCGTAGCCGATCAAGGCTCCGACCGCAGTTCCGCCAACGATACTGGCTGTCCTTAGCAGCCGCGAAGAATCGGCCCCGAATTTCGTCAAGACCCTCGTCGAAACGCTCCGGCGAATATCATCACCGATCAGCATATGATCGATCTCGAACTTGAGTTCGCCGTCCCGGCCGCCGGTTCGTGCCTTTTCCGCAACTGTGATCCGGCCTTCAAAGGCCGTGTCCTCCGGCAGCACTATCTCGCCTTCCCGGCGAACCGGCTCGGCGACCTTTGCGATGAAAGTATCGCCGACGCTCGACACCCCGGTCTTTAGTTCCGCACCCAACTTCAGCTTTATCTTGGTGCCGGCGGGAAGCCGATAGATCGACTCCGACTGTGCGTATAGAAAACCTGTACTGACAAAGATCAAAACCAATGGAAATAAGCGTTTTAACGGAGCAATGGCTCTTGTCATTCGACCTCCTTTTCTTGTCCAGATCCGGGCCGAAATTGAACCGCTTATTCCGGCGTGAGTAATTGCAAAGGGTGTGCCAGTAAGCTTTGATGCTCGAAAATCGAAGAATGATGCGGCTCTAGCGAGATTTTTCGGACGAAAGCGGTGTTCGGCCAGACGAAATGGGCTGTTTTTTGCGGAAATGATGCACGAAATCGGGCATCAAAGAGAAAATTGACGGCCCGAGGTGGTGCTGAGGGCGGGAATCGAACCCGCACGCCCCTAAGGACACAGGATTTTAAGTCCTGGGCGTCTACCAATTCCGCCACCCCAGCACGGCTTTGAGATTAACACTTGTCGGGCCGCAGGTTCAATTACTAGGAAATTTCGTGCATTTCGTGCATTTCGTGCAAATCGTGCATTTCGTGCAAATCGTGCGGTTTGATACGTTTTGTGCGTTTTCATACATTTTGTGCGGTTTGTGCTCCAAATTCGGCTGCAGGTTGACCTATAATCGCTTACGGTGCAAGAAAGCACTGTGTTTTGAGGAGGAAAAGAGCAAATGGCAGACGAAACGATCACGATTCCGACGGCAAACGGCGAAACGACGGCATACGTCGCACGGCCGGAGAGCCCGAACGGCAAGACGGTGATCATCATCCAGGAATATTGGGGGTTGAACGACCATATTCGCGATATCACGCGGCGATATGCGAAGGAAGGTTTTTTTGCGGCCGCTCCGGATCTATACCGCGGAAAGACCGCAGCGACGCCTGCTGAAGCAGCTCATTTGATGAGCGAACTTCCGCTCGACGACGGCATTGCCACGATCCGAGCAACAGTGAGCGAGCTTCAGAAAGCAACGGGCGTCGATCACTTCGGGATCACAGGATTTTGCATGGGCGGAACATACGCTTTGCGTGCAGCGTGCCTCGTTGAAGGGATCAGTGCCGCGGTGCCGTTCTATGGCGACATTCCGGAGGAAGATGTGCTGAAACAGCTGCGTGTGCCGACGATATTCATCTCTGCGACCAAGGACGGTTGGATCAATGCAGAAAAGGTCGCCTCGCTCGAAGATGCGGCGGAGCGGTATGAACTGCCGGTCGAGAGCGTAAAATACGAAGCCGACCACGCATTCTTTAACGATACGCGGCCGGAAGTCTATGTCGCCGATGCTGCAAAAGATGCATGGGCATTGGCGGTCGGATTTTTTGAGAACAGGCTATAGGGCGACACCGCTTCGCTTGGTGCTCGGTGAGAGGGCCGGTCTGCCGTCTCGAAGCATCGGGAAAGCTTTTCGCCGTTCTTTCTCAAGATACATTTTTGCGTCAGCTTTTTCGATGGCATTTTCGAGTCTTTCCAAATCTGAAAAATTCTCGAACGCACGCGAAACCCGAATCGTAACCGGCGTCTTTAGTCCATCGAGGGAAATATTTGTCAGAAGGCCGTCAATACGCGACATTCTTTCGCTGGCCATCTCACAATCAAGTCCGACCATCAGGACAAAGAACTCATCGCCGCCCCAACGAAAGATCAGATCTTCGGCTCGAATAATGTCGCGGATCGCTCGAACCACGGCCCTGATCGCCGAATCTCCGACCGGATGGCCGTAGGCGTCGTTGATGTCCTTGAGATCGTCAACGTCAAAGAACCCGACGCAGCCGTAAACGCTGCCCTCGTCCTCACCCTTTTGCCTTAAGTAGCCGTGGAACGCATGGCGGTTCAAGGCCGCCGTAAGAGGATCGACATGAACGAGTTCCTTTAGCTGGGCATGGGCGACAGTAAGCTCGGCATTCGCTCTGTTCGCATCCGAGAGAACTCGTTCGAGCAGAATAATGACCGTTCCGAAACCGAGAAGGTTTTGCAGAATGAAATCAAAAAGCGGTCCGGTAGGGACGAGATCGATCGCGATCATCGTCTTCGCCCCGATCAGGGAGGTAATAAAATACTGAATGCAGTTTACCGTGAGCAGGCCGATCGCGATCAGCATCACATGCCAGCCGAGCGTTCGGACATGTGTCTTCCACAAGATAACGTATGACGTTGCGAAAAAGATCGCCATCACCAAAGAGTGAATGTAGAGCAGGAGCGAGACGTCGTCAGAGAGGAATGGAAGGACAAAGCCGAAGGCGATAAATGGAACGACTGCGAACTCAAAGTGGCTCTTCAGTCTTTCATTTCTTGCGAGGCTGTAGCAGCCGGCCGCGAGCAGAAACCCAAATAGATACTGCGTCACGAAATAGAGCCCGAGAAGTTGGATCAGTGACGACTGGCCGGCGGCAAACCTGAGGCAGATCAGTCCAAAGCACAAAATGCACCACGCGTTCGCCCAATAGCTAAGGGCGACGATCTTTAGCGAGCGGCGCAGGAAGACAGTCAGCAGGGCAATGAGAGCTACCCCCGAGATCTGTACGATTAAGCCAATGTTTTCGTCCATATCGAGCGTGAGGACCTTAGGACAGACCGAAAGAGTCAATTTGAGCTGAGAATGAGGGTTCTCGCGAAAGGACGAGGACTCGTCCCAACACATTGTAATACTAAAAAGTCATCCGCGTCCAGCGTTTTTTAACAACGTTGTAACCTCTTTAACGCTTGGGAGAGCGTCTCTTGCCCCCAATTTCCGGCATTTTAGGGCAGCTACAGCATTTGCGGACGCTGCGGCAGTCTCAAGCGAGCCGCCAGAGAGAATGCCGTAGAGAAGCCCGGCACGAAAAGCATCTCCGGCACCGGTCGTATCGACACAGCCGCCGGGCACGTCAAATCCGGGTGTCCGAATGATCTTTGCGTCGGCCAACAGGATCGAACCTTGGCTTCCGAGCGTGGCACACGCGAGCCTAAAACCGTAGGTTTGAGAGAGTTCGGCCAGGGATCGCTCAAGTGAATCAATGCCGGTCAGGCGTTCGGGAAAGTCCGATGATGCGACAAAGACATCGACCAGCGGCAGCAAGGAGTCGATCCCGTCGAATACATTGTCAATATCGATCGAAACGTAGGCACCGGCCTCCTTTGCGGCCTGCGCCATCGCGATACATGCGGCCGCGTCATGCGGAGTGATGTGCAGGATACGACACTCGCGTGCGGCACCAAGCGGTGCGTCGTCGGGCGAGTAAGCAAGTTTCTGATCCCGTTTCCAGATGACGGTGCGTTCACCGGAGGCTTCGTCAACGATAATGAACGCGATCTGCGTCGAGGCTGCAGAAATGCGTTCGACGAATTCCGTATCGACGCCTTCATCGGTAAGGGATCTGATGCCGATGTCGCCGGCCGCATCGCTGCCGAACCGCCCGGCATAGGACGTCGAAAGGCCGAGACGCTGAAGTCCGACCATCGTGCTTGCGACCTCGCCGCCCGCCATCTGCGCGTAGCGTGAAAGCTCGACCTTCGAATTGAATGCTGGGTAAGAAGGGACTTCGATCAGGAAGTCAACGGCGTTCGTGCCGAATCCTGCGACATCGAATCTCTTCTCGGAAACAAACTGAAACATAGCCATTTATCAAGATAAAATAGTGCACCGGATGACCCGATCTTTCCGGAAGGCCACGCGGGTCTTGCAAATGATATATCGAGCGCGATAGATTGTTTAGCATACCAATTTTCGGTGTCTGATACGTCGCCGAAAACGATCATTCTTAATTGAGGTGGAATAATAATGCCGACTGCCGTTTGCCCCGAATGCCATGAAGAAGTTTACGTTGATGCCGATTCAGAACAAGGCGACCACGTCGAATGTGAGGAGTGCGGCTCTGACCTTGTCGTGGTCGGGCTTGATCCGGTCGAAGTTGACCTGAGATCCGATGAGGATGATGAACGCGACGATGGTTATGACGACGGATACGGTTTCGACGGCGACTCATATTGAGGAAAGCTCCGCCTTCAAGTCGATGCAGATTGACCGGATCAGCGTGTCATCTTGACCGATTCCGGCATGATCGCTTCACCCTGTCCTCCCGAGGGAATTTCGGGAGATGTAGAAATAATCAATACTTAGCCTCCCTTTTCTATTTGGCACGCATCTTGATCTATAGAGGCACGGCGCTGGGAACAAGACCCCGGCCCGAGTGCCATGCAAGACTCAGGAAAAATCTTTAAGGACTCAGCCCTAAGTCTGACGGCCTGCGGCGTGATCGCATTTGCGGCGATCGCGGCCGGCTTTCTGGTCTTTGGCCTCACATTCCTTCTTATCCTGTTCCCGGTTGCCGCATGTGTTGCTGCTGCCTACAAGATCCACCTTACCGGCCTGCAAAAAAGAAGTGAGCTGATCGAGGATGCCAATCGTCTGAACCAGACCACCGTTGAAGTTCTCGCAACCGCAGTTGACGCACGGGACAAGATCGGGACGGGCCATGTGCGCCGTACGCAGATCTACGCTCTCGGCCTCGGCCGGGCGGCCGGAATGTCGCAGGAGAGTCTCGATGCGCTCCGCCTTGGCTCGCTGCTTCACGACATAGGAAAATTGGCGATCCCCGACCATATCCTAAGTAAACCGGATCGTTTGACACCCGCTGAGATCGAGAAGGTCAAGACGCATTGCACGGTCGGTGCGTCGATCCTCGAAGAGATCGAGTTCCCTTATCCGGTCGTCCCGATCGTTCGGTATCACCACGAGGCCTGGGACGGCAGCGGATACCCGAGCGGGCTGAAAGGCAATCGCATCCCCCTTGGCGCACGCATTATCGCGATCGCCGATACGTATGACGCACTCCGAAGTGAACGGCCCTTTCGCCAGCCTATGTCCCGCGATGAAGCACGCAAGCACATCTCGAATCTAGCGGGTTCAAGGTTCGATCCTGACCTTGTTCAGCACTTCCTGAAGAATCTGACGAAGTTCGAAGTCGAGATCGCGGCGGCCGGTGTCGACTATCCGAAAGAAGCGGTTCCGCAGCGGCGTGCGATCGAAGGCAAAACCTATGTCGACCGCATTCAGTCGGCCAATCGCGAAGTGTTCACGCTATTCGAACTCGTCCGCGAATTCGGTGAATCGGATAGCCTCGGAGCGATGCTAAAGCGGTTCGTGACGAAGCTCGGTGAGCTGATACCGACGGATACTTGTGCGGTCTATCTGCTGCACGAGGGTAACGAGTTTGCGTCCGTAGCCGAGGTTAGCGGGCAGAATGCCGACATTTTCCTCTCGAAACGCGTCCACGTGGGTGAAGGTGCCACGGGCATTGTCTTGAAGAACCTTGAGCCGGTCGTCAACGTCAATCCTGACCTTGATTTCTCGATCTCGCAGTTCGACCTTGTCCAGGAATATCGAACGATGGCCAGCGTGCCGCTTATCTCGGAGAGCGGGCTTGTCGGCGCCGTATCGATCTATACGTCGTCGATCGGCGAGTACGATGATGAGCATATTCGGGTCCTGACGACGATAGCTGACATTGCCGCGAGGGCGATCGAGAAGCTGCAGATCCATGCTCGCACTCGTGCTCATGCACTTACCGATACGATGACCGGCCTGCCGAATGCCCGAAGCCTGCAGATGCAGTTCGAGCGTGAAGTGGCACGAGCTGACCGAAGCAATTCGAACTTCCAGTTGATAATGCTCGATCTTGACGGCTTCAAGGGAGTGAACGACACCTTCGGCCACAAGGCCGGCGACCAGATGCTCCGCGAGGTCGGTGAGGTGATCTATTCTCAGCTGCGAGACTATGACTTCCTTGCACGGTACGGCGGTGATGAATTCATCGCACTGGTTCCTGATATGGCCGATGCCGAGGTCGCCGAGCTCTGTGAACGTATAGAAAATGCCGTCCGCTCCTTTAGGCTCAGTGTAAGCGGCAGCGGATCCGCATCGGTCGGCGTAAGCGCCGGGGCGGCGGCGTTCCCCGAGAAGGGTGAGTCGCTGGATCAGCTGGTCGTTGCCGCTGATCGTGCGATGTATCGCCGAAAGAGCGACAGAAAGAACTACGACCTGATGCGTGAAACGCAGGCTCCCGAATTTGACGATCTTCAGTCCGCGCTTTCGCGAATGCCGACGGCATCACCCGGCGGTCTGATCGTCGAGCTTGATGAATCGGCCGTTCTGATCGATTCTGTGAACTAAAAGGCTTGTGAAAACCTGAAATGGAGTTGGCCCTGATGCAGACGATAGTAGGCATCGGGGCCGACCGTTTGCGGTATGCGGAATCGCGGAGGATTAAGCAAATAGCCGTAATCGACGCCGAACTCGCCGCCGATCGGTGTTTTCAAACGCAGGCCGAGGCCGATCGTGTTGGTCCACAGTGCACGAAGATTCGCCTCGAACGCAGTCGTTCCGATAGTCTTCGGCGGGTTAAAAATATCGCCGACGCGTCTGAAAACATTTCCGCCGTCATAGAACGGCACGGCCCGCAGCGTTTTTGAAAGCGGGATACGTGCCTCGATATTGACCACCGCAAGGCCATTTCCGCCAATGGGCAGCGTGAATGGGTCAAGATAGACCTGCTCGCCCTTGCTGTTCCTGAACGTGCCTTGCGGAACTATTACGGCACGCGGCCCTGCCTCCTCGAAGTCGAACCCTCTCAGGGTGGTCGAACCGCCCGCAAAGAAGCGCTCGCTTATCGGCAGGATCCCGGCCAGCCCGGGAAACTGTGAGTTCGAGAAGCGGTCGCCGTTCGAGAAGACCTGTGCGAGCCCGATGATCGCGCGGGCAGCGATCGTCATCCGCCGGATCTTCGGGACCGAATAGTAGAAGTTGTAGCTCGCCTGGAATTTGTGAAAACCGACGTTCGCTCCGAGTACGGGCGTGGAAATGTCGTATTGCGCCGTTATGTAGCTACCGTTGGTCGGATCGCTCGCGTTGTAGCGGCATCGGTCGCCCGGCTCGCCCTTTGCGATCGTCTCGAGAAGCGAGTATTTGATCTGACAGTTCTTACGAGTATCGCGGACATAAGTAAAAGAGAATCCGGATGTGCGGACGCGCGAATCCGGCCGGAGAAGATCATTCACCAGCAGGCTCTCGAAATTCATCAAGCGCACATCCTCGAACTTGAAGCGGGCGAAGATCAGGCTTCGATTCTTGATGCTGAGAGTCCTGCTCGTTTCGACGGTAAAAGTAAGCCGATTGAGCGTCGGGCTGCCTGCAGCGTTACCGAATTCGTCGATCGGATCGCCGTTCGCGTCAAGCCGCTGAACGATACCGAACGTGCCCTTATCGAACGCTGAGCGGAAGAATCGCGTTACCGTCGAGTCTCGCTGATATTGCGCGGTGATAGTAAGCGGACTGAATCGCCCGTCGCGATCGTGAAGAAATCGCGGGTGGACGAAATCAAGTTGGACGAGCTGCTGTCGTCGGCTCATTCGCAGCCGAGCTCCGCCCTGCCAAAGTCTTCCGAAAAGGTTGACGTGACGAATATCGAAAAAACCGTTGACGCCGAGATCGGTCGAAAATCCGCCGCCATAGCCAAGCACACGAGGCGGCGCCTCGCTGACATTTACGATCACGTCAGTGGTTCGCCCGTCAGTATTACGTCCCGCACGCTGGAGTTTGACATTGACGGTGTCAAAGGCGTCCGTGCCGAAAAGGCTCTGCTCGCTAGCGTAGATGTCCGCGGCTTTTAGCAATTTTTCCGGCTCAAGGGCAATGGCACGCCTTATCGCCGACACTTTCGTCTTATGGTTGCCGGTGACCAGGAGGCGACCTATCGTAACCGGATACCCTTCCTTCTCGACCTGAAACTCGACCTTGATCTTCTCGGCATCTTCCGAAGCAGGCGTCGCGGGCTCGACGATCGAAGACACTACGCGGGCATCATAATAGCCTTTGTCGGCGTAATATGCCTGGAGCGCACGAACGGCATTCCGCACGCGGGCACGAGAATAGTTCCGGCCGACGAGCTCCGGCAGCTGCTTCTTCAACTCTTCGGTCGGGATAGCGGCGTTCCCCGAGATCGTCACCTCATCAACAACCGTCGGCTGCCCTTCATCGACCTGAAACGTGATGATCAGGTCATCGCTGTTCGGCGATACACCTTGCCGAACGCTTACGGTCGCATCGCGATATCCAAGCTCATTCATCAGCGAACGTATCGTCGATGCGTCTTGTTCCAGCGTGTCGGCACTGGTAACGCCGCGGCCGTATCCGAAGAGCGGAATGATGCCGAGAATATTCGCTTCCTGCGAATTTAGAACGGAGCTCACTGCCTCGTAAGAAAGTTTGTCTGTGCCGCGAATCCGGATAGAACTTAGGCGAAGTTTGCGGCTAAGTGCGACGTTGTATTTGACCTCGATCTCGCGGCCCAATAGTTCGTTGGTCGCAAGGGCCGAGCACACGAATTCGGTGCCGTTGGAGAGAGTCGAGCCGTCACCTTCGACGATCACCGGCTCGACCGAACACACGGGCGTTACATCCACAAAAAAATAGCCGTGTTCCTGATAATAGTTCTCGAGCCGTCGCTCCCCTTCGACTATCGCAGCAAAATCGAGGGTACCTTCGCGCTTGATAGGCAGTATCTTGTTCAGCGTCCTGGAACTCGGTTTGTCGGTCGCCGGATCGATGGCAATCTTCACCCGCGGGCCTTTGGAGCCGGTGAGTTCGATCTCGACCTTGTTCAGGTCCGGATCGTAAACGACCCGGGGTTCATTGAGCCGAGGGGCGATAAAATCGCCCTCACGGAGCACAGAACGGACCTTTTCGACATCCTTGCGAAGACGATCTCGCGAGAAGTTCTCATTCGGTTTTAGCGAAAGTTCTTTTTGGTCGATCGGTTCTGCGAGTCCGTCGATGCCGATAGAAAATTTTTCGACCTTTGCCTGTTCGTTCAAGGTCACATGAAAAAGGACATTCACCTCATCGATTCCCGCGACCTTTTGTTGTTCGAACGCGATCTCGGCCTTGTAATAGCCCTGATCGCGCAGATAATCCAGGATGATGTCGGCATTGTTGCGGAGGATCTGATCGGTGATCGCCGTTCCGGACGACAGAATGTTCAGCTTGAAGAGAAGTTCCTGCTCGGTGATGCGGTTGTCGTCGCCCTCGACGGACTTGATGTCGATCAACACTTTGTTGAGAACCGCCTTTCTCTTTACGCGAAACTCAAGGTCAACGAGGTCGCCCCGCGATCTGGCAACGACTTCGACCGATACGACCGGCCGGTTGTTGTATATCTGGAGGATGTTGTCGTGTATGCGGATGGCCGTATACTTTTTTCCAGCCATGTTCGCGACGAGGGGCATAATGTCGTCCTCGACGCCGTTGCCATACGGCGGGTCGACCACGACCTTGACCTCGCCGATCGTCCTGCCTTCGAACTGAGAAGACTGTGCCTTGGCTGCACCGCTAAGGATACACGCGCAAAAGATCGCCGCGGCCAATAGGCGCGCTAAAGAATGTTCTCTTGCATTAAGCGATCTTCTCAAAAAAAGTGTTCTAAAACCGTCTCTTAAACCTTATTTCAAAACTAAAATTATCTCTGTTCCGCGTTACGTTGGTCAGCGAACGCTGTTCATATTGCGCAACGAACGAAAGTTTGTTCGATACGCGATATTCGAACGCGAGCAGCTGATTCTGATCCTGCGAGAGGTTCGTTGCGTAGGTGACTCGCAGGTTGTTGTTTATCTGTCGCCCAACCGTCAGACGTGCACCGGGATTCAATTGCTCGCCGGCCAGGATCGGGTCGATCTCAAAGACATTCAAGCCAAAAAGCTTATCGGTCGCGCGTCTTGCCGGATTGTTGATGACCGCATCGGTCAAGATCTCAGCGGCCGTCCTTATGCCGGTCTGCGCGAGCGTCGGGATGCCGCCGGCGGCATTCGTGAGCGAACCGGTCGTGATCAGCGACACGATGTCCGCCTGCGGCAATGCCGGGCTCGAACGCACGGAAGCCGTAACCTGCTCAGTATCGTTAAGCGGTCCGTTCAACGAAACGAAGATCTGGTAACCATTGATATCCGATTCGGCCTGCAAGTTCACTACAGGGTCGATAAACGTGTCAGGCGGAAATTCAAGCACGCCACGTTGGATCTCATAACGATCGCGGCGGTAAAGAAGCGTCCCGCCATTTGCGACGATGCGGCCCGATAGGATCGGATTGTCCGTATCGCCGCTCAGATTCAAGGAAACGGACGCAGTTAGATCGGCGATATTGTTGCGAACGACCAATGCATTACGGCCCTCGATCACAAGGTCAAAACGGGGTGCCGTCATCGAACTCGTTCCGGCGGACAATGCACGGGAGCGCCGCCCGCCAATAATGTTCGCAAGATCGATGTCCTTCGTATAAAGGCTGCGGCTTGCATAGACGCGGCCCGAGATGGTTGTCTGCAGCGGGTCCGTCCGTGTTCGGCGGATGCCCGAGATCTCAAGACGTGCGTCCCCCGTCGTTAAAAAATCCTCCGGAAACGGCACCGTAATATTCTCGCCATTGAGGGTCGATCTGAAATTTCGGATCGACAACCCGTCGAGCAGAGCACCGCCGGTCGCGGTAAATTTCCCGCCGCCCAGATAACCCGATGCCTCCTCGATCTCCGCCTGGTCGGACGTAAAGATAACACGTGTCTTGACCCTACTGAACGTTAAGCGGTCGTTACCGACAAAGGCAGCGACAGCCGCATTCTCGGTCGCAAGGGAGCCGGTTAGATTCGCCTGCGGATTGAGCCCGACAAGGCGGACCGACACGTCGGCAGTTCCGGCAAAGAACATATCCTTCGTTGCGAGGTTCAAAAGAGCCAGATTCATCTTGCCCTCGACCGAGAGTTTGTTCTCAATAGCGTCGGCAAGAGCCTTTGTCCCCGTAATGCGAATGTCGGAACCCGCACCGGTAAAATGTGCGCTCTCAAAGGTGATCGCTTTAGCGCTCAATTTTGCGACGATCGGTTCTGCCGCGTTCAGCGGCGTGTCCTGGATCTGAAGCGAAAGAGCATCGAAACGCGCCGTACCGGAAAGGGCGTCGGCACTGATCGCGCGAGTGCCGTCGGGTCGAAGCGGATTCAATTTTCCGCCAAAATCCACTCGCCCGCGAGCTGTACCTGATATGCCAAAATCGCGAAGCTTCGGAATAAAGGCGAGAAACGGTTCGAGCGGATTATCTCGAAACTCCGTCGAAGCCTGCAGCGGCAGGTCTTCGTCATTGAGGTCGAGCTTTGCGTTCAAAGACTGCGGATGGCCGCTGAAATCGGCAGTGAGACCCGCGGTTAGTTGTCCGTTGACGGTCTTTGCGTCAAAGTTCACATTCCCGATGCTATTCCCGCCTACCATAACATCGCTCGCGATGCCCGTTCCTGTCACATTTATGGTGGCGAACCGATCTGAGTTACCGCTCGCGACGAGCGAAACATCCGCATTGCCGCTGATGGTCGGTATCGATTCATTGGGCGGAAGAAATGCCAGAATGAGGGGTACGGGAATGGCCTTGCCTGTAATGTTCGCGTCAAAATCCTTTGAGCCGCGGTCATAGTGGCCCTCGGCAGTTAGACGGCCGCTTCCGATATTCATCTCGACATTCTGCACCTCGATCTGCGTTCCCGCGAACACGGCCTTCGCCTTCAAAGAATCAAAATTCTGTCCAGCGACAAGGCCGTTATCGGCGGAAAGGTCGATGTTCCCCGTAGCTGCGTTTGGCAGGCCGTCGATGTTGACCTTGCCCGAGGTATTCCCGCTTAGGTCTTTTATCCGCGCGGGCAGTTCGATCGGCAAGGCAGCAAGAAGATTCCCGGCATTGATGTTCGTCAACGCGGCATTGACCCGCGTGTTGTTGCTGCCGTACGACGGGATGGTAACGTCGAAATTCGCAAACCCGCCGCCGTTCTCGACCAGTTTTCCATTCTCCAACTTGAAGCCGTCGGCCGAAACGATGAGATCCGATGTAACACTTCCGAGCTGCCGTCCGCGAAGGGCGACGACACCGACAGATGCCTTGCCGTTCACATCAGGATCGAATAGATCTCCCGTCAGCTTTCCGTCAAAGGCAAGGCTGCCGCCGATCTCGGCCTGCATATCATCGAGCTGTCTTTCGAGTGCGGGCAACGCACCCGTTACGCGGATGAGCTTTGTGATCTCTGATGCATCGCTTGATGTGAGCTTGACCGCAAGATCGGAATTGTCCGCCGAAAGATCGAACTGCCCGGTCGCATCCAGCCGGCTCTTTTCCGTACTCAGGTTAGCCTCGTTGATCCGAAACAATCCGTTCACCGCCCCAACATCGATGCGCCCATTGATCGGCACAAAGTCCTGCTGATCGGGTCCGGCCGTCGCGGCGATCGTCGCCTGCAAGGTTCCGCTCGCCGTTCGGAAGTTCGTCCCGGGGAAAGCTAGATGGACATTGCCGTTCGTGCTGCCGTTGAGGGCGATCACACGTCCGCTCTGGATGGCTGCAAGTTTCGAAAGGTCGAGATCCGTAAAGTCAGCGTCGATCGTCGAAGCCTCGGTCTTATTAAGAGCGATCGAAACTTTTCCGTCGAGGCTGCCGTTCATAACGGAAGCGTGCAGGTCGGTGAGTTCTGCGCGATCATTCGTAACAACGACCTTTGCCGAACCATTCCCTAGAGCGATGCTGCCAAGAATTCCGCCGCCGATGCTCATATCCGCCGAAGCTCGATATCGCCCTGACGGTTCGAGAATAAAGACGGGGCGGGCGAGTTTCACGCCTTCCACATTTCCGCCGTTCGCAAGCGCTTCGCTGTTCTTGAGCGTAATGTTACCGGCATCGATATCCTGCGAACGCCCTTCGACCCGTCCCTGCCTAATGGTCAAGCAGACACCTGCGACGTTGAGGCTGCCGAGCGTCGCTGCATCGTTATCGAGCTTTGCGATGCGCGTCGTATCGGAATAGATAACGGTCGAGCCATCCGCGGTCCTTGTCTCAAGAAGCGGCGATTCAAGACCTGTGATGTGTGTTCCGTTGAGTTCGACGTCTCCGCCGCGGACGTTTTGCAGTTTGACGCGCGTCTCGGCCGGCACGTCCGTAAGCTCGAACCTTTTTGCCGTAAGATTCTTGACCTTCGCATCGCCGAGCGTTGCATCCGAAGCCTGAACATCGCTCACGGTTACATCGGTTCGGCCCTTGTGATGACGCACATCGACGGCACCGCCTTTCACTCCGCCGATCGAGAAATCTTTCGTAGAGAATTTTGCAGTGGTCGCCGCATTCGAACTGACCGTAACGCTGCCGTCGGTGTAGCCGATCTTTAAGTTTCGCGCCCGAAGATCCTCGAACTCCGTGTCGCCGATCGCAAAACGCTGCGCGCGGCCGTCAGGAGATGATGCGGCGAGCTGCTTGTCGCGATATTCCGCGACGGCGTCCGCAAGAAAAAGCTTGCCGATAGTCATTGACGGCGTATTGGCGGCGATCGCCTGCAGTTCTCCGACCCAGCGAAAATCCGTTCCGGTGCCGCGAACATTTCCGGCGAGCTTGAGGAAGTCTATACGGAAGTCGTCGAACGTCAGCATTTCTGCGATCGCCGTTCCGTTCGCGGTGTAATTCGAGTTCGTGCCATCGACCGTCGCCGCGATATTCGCTCCCTTCAGATAAACACCCGCCGCCCGAAAGGCCTCGGAAGCTGCTGTACCTTCGATGCGATACTTCTCGCCCTCGCCCGTGATCTTTCCTTTGAAATTGCCTACCCCGCGAAGGGCCGTTCCGGTCGAAAATATCTGCGAAAGCTGCGTTAGATCGAGCGAAGATTCAGCGTTGAGATCGTATCTTGGGTTCGCCCAGTCGGTGATCGTGCCGGAAATTGACGTGTCGCCTATCGGCGATGAGACCTGAAGATCTGTAACTTCCGCGTGCTTTTCGTCAGCGACGCCTTTCGCGAGTATCGATATATTCTTGACGCTGCCCTCGCCGTAACCGAAGCTGGAATTTCGCGAATTGATGTCGAAGCTGAATCGCGGAGTATCGCTCGAACCATCCGCCTTTTCAGGCGTAAGCGCGACCGAAAGTTCATTCGCTTCGGCAGAAATATTTCGCGAAAGGTCGCCAAAATGCACGACCGAGTCCTTGAGCGAAACAACGACCGATTCATATCGGAAATTTACGGCGGAGCCTTTCTGGTCCTCGACAAGCTTCAACCCGGAGAAATTGGAGCGGCCATCCTTGTCGAATGTTATCCATAGCTCGCCGCCCTTTATGTCGGTCGTGTCGATGCGTATGTCGCGGCTCGTGCTCCAGGAGAGGAGATCGAGGACCGTAAGCCCAAGCTTTGCCTCTCGAATGAACATTATCTTCTCGCCGGTAGCTGCGTTATTGAACGTGGCGTTCTGAAGTTCAAAAGTTAGGGGCGAGACGGAAACGTGGACCTTGTCGGCAGAGAATGTGATGCCGATCTCTGCCATCTTTGAGACAAACTGGTTTCTGAAGTAGGAATCAAAGGCTCCGGTGCGATACAGCACGGCTGCGGCTACGAAGAGCAATATAGCCGCGACCGCCGTGATCCCGACAGCAAAAAGCAATCGTCGGCGCGTGAAGAATGGACGCCGTGCCGGAGCAGGTTCCGAATCATCCGGCGGCATCGATCTTTCTAGCTCTTCGTCCATTTAGAAATTAGAAAACTTCAGACCTTTACGGTTTCGACGATCTCTAGGTCGAAGGCCTCCACAACGGATCGCGGCGGCGGATTCTTCGAAAGCAGACGGAACCGTTTCAACCCCAATTCCTTTAGTATCTGTGCACCGACCCCATAATCATGCGTCTTTCCGTAACCGGTCATTGCCCTGGCGGCAGAGAAATCGAGGCCGTCCTCCTGCATCAGCTTGTATGTTTTTAGCTGATTCACGAGGTCAAGATTGTTCTCTCGCTGACGTAAATAAAGAATAACGCCGCGTCCTTCGTCCGTGATCGCCTTTATCGAAGACCGCATCGCCGCCGAAGCCTCGCCTAAGTGTGAACCGAACATCGCGAACGTTACGTTCTCCGTTTGGACGCGAACGAGCGGCGGGTCCGTTGCATCGGAAACGTCCCCGAGCACGAAGGCAATGTGCGTTTCGCCGTTCATCACATTCTCAAAGACCACTACGTGCCACATGCCGTCCTCAGTCGGCAGATCCGTCTCGATGATGCGGCTGACAAGGCTCTCTTTCGCAATGCGGTAGCGGACAAGGTCGGCCACGGAGACGATCTTCATCCCGTGCTTTTCCGCAAAGACCTCAAGGTCAGGCATCCGCGCCATCGTGCCGTCGTCGTTCATTATTTCGCAAATGACGGCCGACGGATCGAGCCCCGCGATCCGCGAAATATCGACGCTCGCTTCCGTTTGCCCGATGCGGACGAGCACTCCGCCGCGTTTCGCCCGAAGCGGAAAGACGTGTCCCGGCCTTGCAAGGTCGGCGGCCCGAGTTTTCGGGTTTACCGCTGTGAGGATCGTGTGAGCTCGGTCCGCAGCGGAAATTCCCGTCGTAACGCCTTCGCGTGCCTCGATCGAGACGGTAAACGCGGTCCCGAGACTCGACGTATTCTCCGAGGTCTGCGGGAAAAGCTGCAATTCGTCGCAACGCTCTTCCGTAAGCGGCAAACAGATCAAGCCGCGGCCGTGCACGGCCATAAAGCTGATCATCTCGGGCGTGACCTTTTCTGCTGCGCAGACGAGATCGCCCTCGTTCTCGCGGTCCTCATCATCGACAATGATGATCATTTTGCCGTCGCGAATGTCCTCGACGGCCTCTTCGATCGTTGAAAGCGGCATTTTTTACATAATAATTGGCTTAATTTCGCTCAACAAGCCCAACTATAAGCTGAATTTTATCGAAATTATTTCGCTTTTGCGAACATCTGCCTAGCAGACGTCGTCCTATTCGGACAGGCAATGCTATCCTTTCAAAAAGGAGCTCGTAAGTAGAAGATGGAAAGTTTCGTTTGGCTTTTGTGGGTGCTAGTCGGAGCGGCATTTATCGTCGCTGAGATCTTCACGCTCGGGTTCGTACTTTTCTGGTTCGGCCTAGGCGCTCTTGCAGCCGCGATCGCCGCTTTCTTCGGTGCCCCGTTCCTTGTCCAGGTGCTCCTTTTTCTCTTTTCGTCGGTGGTGATGGTCGTAATGTCGCGACGGATCTTTGCCGATTATTTTTCGCACGGAGACAAGGATTTCGTGAAGACCGGCATGGACTCGCTTCCAGGCCAGATCGGTACGGTCGTAGGGATGAGCAGCGGTCCGCTGAAAGAGGCGGCGGTGAAGGTCTTCGGCTCTACGTGGACGGCGTTCCCGATAGACGACGAAACCTTGCTAAAAGAAGGTGAAAAGGTCGAGGTCGTCGAAGTTCGAGGCTCTTCCCTCTATGTTCGACGCAAGACGGATGCTCTTCCGGATTGGCGCGAAAGCTAGACTATCTCGGCCGTGTCTTCCATATCTTCTTGATCAGCAGTGTCGTGGATGCCGCCAAGGTCGAGAAGCTCCAACTTCAGCTCGTCGCCCGTAGGATCGGGAAGATTGTCACCCGTAAATTTCGACAGAATGACGGTGATGTTATCCTCGCCACCATTACTATTCGCCTCACGGATCAGTTCAGCACAAGCTTGCTCGAGCGAATCGATATTTTCCTCGACGATCCGCTGCATATTCGCCGCCGAGACCTTGTTCGATAAACCATCGCTGCAGATCAAAAATACATCATTCCGATGTGGTTCGATGCGCGCCGAAATGGGGTAAATATCGCTTTGAGCGCCGAGAGCCTGCAAGATCACGTTCTTAAGGTTGTGTGATTCTGCCTCCTCGGGAGATATCTGCTTGGTGTCGATAAGCTGCTGGACGAGCGATTGATCCTTAGTCACCTGATAGATCTTGCCGTTACGAACCAGATACGCTCGGCTGTCACCGACCTGGATAACGTCCGCAAATTTCGGCGAAACGGCAATGCCGGTGAATGTCGCTCCCATTCCCTGATATTGCGGGTCGGTCCGGCCTTGGTTATGGATGAGATAATTGGCGTAAACCGTGGCGTTGTAGAGCTTAGAGATCAGGAAGTAATCATGTTCCTCGGGCGTCAGCGTTTTATCGGAATCGTCTTCGAGTATCCGTTCGCTAACGGTCTCTACCGCCATCGTGCTTGCAACCTCACCGGCAAGAGCACCGCCCATGCCATCTGAAACAGCGACAATAACGCCGTTGTCATCAACGGTAAGTTTCTGCGATTCGATGACGAATTCGCCGCCATCCTGCGAACCGGTCCAGCGTTTGGTATCAGACACCGAGAGGACAAGATAATTGTCCTCATTGCCCTTGCGGACGCGCCCGATATGCGATGTCGCATGAACCTCTACAATGAACATAATTTGTCAGCTACAGTGCCTGATCGAGATCGCTCAGGATGTCTTCGATATCTTCAATACCCACCGACATACGCAGAAGGCCGTCAGTGATGCCGAGAGCTGCGCGGCGTTCTGCAGGAACCGAAGCGTGGGTCATCGACGCCGGATGACACATCAAGCTTTCGACGCCGCCGAGACTTTCGCCGAGAGTACATAGTTTGACGGAACTAGCAACCTTTTTTGCGTTATCGAGCGAGCCTGTCTCAAAAGAAACCATTCCGCCGAACCCGCTTTGCTGGCGTTTCGCGATCTCATGCTGCGGATGCGACGTCAGGCCCGGATAATGCACTTGCTGAACGCGCGGGTGTTCCGCGAGAAAATTCGCGACCATCCGCCCATTCTTGTCATGGGCCTCCATTCGAACCGAAAGCGTTTTCGTGCCTCGAAGGACAAGGAAAGAATCGAACGGCGAAAGGATCGCTCCGGCACTATTCTGGACGAATCCTATCCATTCGGCATCCTTGTCGTCATTCAACGCGACGAAGCCGCCAACGCTGTCCGAGTGGCCGTTAAGATACTTGGTCGTCGAATGCACGACGATATCGACGCCGTGCTCGATCGGACGCTGAAAATAGGGCGAAAGGAACGTGTTGTCGCAAACGACCTTTGCACCGTGAGCATGGGCGATATTCGAGACAGCGGCAAGATCCGTGACCGTCATCACAGGATTTGTCGGTGTCTCGACGAAGACCATCTTAGTATTCGGTTTGAAAGCCGGCTCGAGATCTGCCGCATCCGACGTGTTGACGAGGTCGAACTCAATCCCGTAATTCGACAAAATGCGGTCGAAAAGACGAAATGTACCGCCGTATGTATTGTCGCCAAGAATTACGTGGTCGCCGCTCTTTAAGAGCCTCAAGGTCGTGTCGATGGCGGCCATTCCGGAGGCGAATGCAAACCCGTGCTTAGCACCTTCAAGAGCTGCGATATTCCGCTCCAGTGCCGTTCGCGTAGGATTCTTGGTGCGCGCGTATTCATAACCTTTATTAACACCAAGAGATTCCTGCGCGAACGTTGATGTCTGGTAGATCGGAACGCTGACGGCACCCGTAGCAATATCAGGCTCGTTGCCTGCGTGTATTGCAATTGTAGAAAAGCCCATAGACCGTCAAAATAAGCAGATTTTATTAAAATTATTACCCAAAAAGCCCGAGGATCGAGGTGAACAGATCCCCATTTTAACAGGCTTAATGGTAGCTTGCCGGGTGCCAAAAAGCAAACAGGAAGACCCCGTGAGGCCGAGTTTTACTTAGTTTGACAGGAAGGAGTAGCGTGGCCGCATCTCGGTGTTATTTTCGTAATGATCGATACGATCTGCGTGCTCAAGCGTGAGGGCAATATCGTCCAAAGCATTCAAAATACAGTATTTACGGAAAGCGTCAATTTCAAAGCCGCCGAAAAGATGATCCTTGGACCTCACCTCCTGGCGCTCAAGATCGACCGTAAGTTCGAAGGCCGGGTCCGTCTCTGCAAGCCTTATCAGGCCCGCGGCCGTCGCTTCGGGCAGGGTGACGGTAAGCAGTCCATTCTTTAGGCTGTTGTTGTGGAAAATATCGGCAAAGCTCGGGGCTATCACAGCACGAAAGCCGTGATCGAGCAGACTCCACGGAGCATGTTCGCGTGAACTTCCGCAGCCGAAATTCGGACCTGCGACGAGGATCGTAGCATTGGAATATCGCGGGTCGTTCAGGACGAATTCCATTATCGGTTCGCCATCCGATAGATAACGCCAGTCGTAGAACAAAAATTCGCCGTAACCCGACCGTTCGATGCGTTTAAGGAACTGCTTCGGGATGATCTGGTCTGTGTCGATATTCGGACGGTAGAGCGGAGCGACCGTGCCGGAGTGTGTTGTGAATCTCTCCATTGGAAGCTAGTTAATCGTTGAACCTCCATTCCCGGACATCGACAAAATGTCCCGCGATCGCGGCTGCGGCCGCCATTGCGGGGCTCACGAGATGTGTTCGGCCGCCGCGGCCTTGTCGGCCTTCGAAGTTCCGATTGCTCGTCGAGGCGCAGCGTTCGCCTTCGGCCAGAATATCGTCGTTCATCGCGAGACACATCGAGCAGCCCGCATCTCGCCATTCAAAACCGGCATTCACAAAGATCTCTGCAAGGCCTTCTTTCTCAGCCTGCTGTTTGACAAGCATCGAGCCGGGGACGACCATCGCGTTGACTTTATCGCTGACGGAATAGCCCTTTGCGACCTTGGCCGCCTCTCGGAGATCTTCGATACGTGAATTCGTGCAAGAGCCGATGAACGCCCGGTCGATCTCAATATTCTCGATCTTTTGCGATGGTTCAAGGCCCATATACTCGAGAGCTCGCTCAAAGGAACTCCGACTATTCTTGTCTGAACTCTCCGGCCCGTCAGGAACGCTCTTACTCACGGGCGCCGACATCCCGGGAGAGGTTCCCCACGTAACAAAAGGCTCTATCTCCGCGGCGTCGAATTCCACCGTTCGGTCGTACGCTGCACCTTCGTCGGTCGGAAGCGTCGACCAAGCCTCTATCGCCTGCTGCCAACGGGCTCCTTGCGGTGCGTAGGTTCGGTCCTTTAGATATTCGAAAGTCTTTTCGTCCGGCGCGATCAAGCCCGCTTTCGCACCGGCCTCGATGCTCATATTGCAGACGGTCATTCGCCCTTCCATCGAAAGGCCGCGAATCGCGGAGCCCGTGTATTCGATGACGGAGCCGGTACCGCCATCCGTGCCGATGCGGTTGATGACCGCAAGGATCAGGTCCTTTGCTGTAACTCCGAACTGAAGATCGCCTTCGACCTTGATCTGTAGATTCTTTGCTTTCTTTTGCTGAAGCGTCTGCGTGGCCAGAACGTGTTCGACCTCGCTGGTTCCAATACCGAACGCCAACGCACCGAATGCGCCGTGCGTGGACGTATGCGAATCCCCGCAGACGATAGTCATTCCCGGCTGCGTTAGTCCCTGTTCCGGCCCGAAAACGTGAATGATGCCTTGCTGTATGGCGTCAAGATCGTAGAATTTGACGCCGAAATCGCGTGTGTTCTTCCGCAGCGTTTCGACCTGTTGGGCGGCGATCGCGTCCTTGAAGGGCAGGTTCCTGTTCCTCGTCGGAATGGCGTGGTCGACGGTCGCGAACGTAAGATCGGGCCGACGTACCTTTCGCACGTTCATACGCAAACCTTCAAAGGCCTGCGGTGAAGTCACCTCGTGGATCAGATGCAGGTCGATATAAAGAAGCGCCGGTTTGTCAGCTCCTTCATAAACGATATGAGAATCCCGAATCTTGTCGTAAAGCGTTCTCATCTTCTAAGCAGTGTGCGAGGCGATCTTGCCCTTTGCATTTGCGATGGTTCGCTCGCGGACGAGGCCGCCCATTTCGGATGTCGAAACGAGTTTTGCCGTCCCTTCGGATGCGAGATCCGCTGTTCTGTAACCTTCCTCAAGAACGCTTTCGATCGCATCCTCGATGGCCAATGCCGCGGCTTCGCACTTTGCCGAATAGCGAAGAAGCATCGCTGCAGATGCGATCGTCCCAAGCGGATTTGCAATATTCTGCCCGGCGATCTGCGGGGCCGAGCCGTGTACAGGCTCGAAAAGCCCGATCTCCGAACCGATAGTTGCCGAAGCGAGCATCCCGAGCGACCCGGTCAACACGGCCGCTTCGTCAGAGAGAATATCGCCAAATAGATTTTCGGTAAGGATCACATCGAACTCCGTCGGGACCGTAACGAGGTGCATCGCACAGGCATCGACAAAGAGGTGTTCGAGCCGGACGTCAGGGTAATCCGCTGCAACTCGTGTCACGGTCTCGCGCCAGACCTGCGAGGTTTCGAGTACATTTGCCTTATCCACAGAAGTAACTTTCTTGCTGCGCACACGGGCGGAGTCGAACGCTACACGGGCGACGCGTTCGATCTCTTCGACCGAATAACGCATAGTGTTGTAGCCAGCCGAGCGATCCGCCTCGAATCCTCGCGGTTCGCCGAAGTACAAGCCGCCAAGAAGCTCGCGAACGATCAGCAAATCGGTTCCTGAAAAGATCTCGCGTCGAAGCGGCGAAGAATCGATCAACGCCGGTATCGCTTTTGAAGGTCGAAGGTTCGCGAATCCGCCGAGAGCCTTTCGCAGTTGGAGCAGCCCGGCCTCAGGCCGCTGCTCGGGCGGCAAATGATCATATTCAGGCGTCCCGACAGCACCGAGAAAAACTGCATCGCTTGCCACGCACGCCTTCCGCGTCTCATCAGGAAACGGCGAACCTCTTTCACGGATGGCGATGCCGCCGATGAGATGTTCTTCTGTCTCGATATCGATAGCGAACGCGGAGGCGGCCTCGGTCAAAATGGAGATCGCTTCGCTTGTTACTTCGGGCCCGATGCCGTCACCGGGCAAAACTGTGATCTTCATAAACCTTTAACCTTACGCCGCGTAGAGTTGGGCTTGCAGCCTTTCATTGACTATCGCGATCAGGTCCTGCTCGTAAATATTCTTCTTCTTGTCGGCGAGTTCGATGAACCGCGTATAGATGTCGGCGATCTCGTCTTGGCCGAATGTAAACCCGAGTTCCTCGTAACGCGCGGTCAATGCGTGCCGCCCGGAGTGTTTGCCGAGTACGATGTCGTTCTTCATAATGCCGACCGACTCAGGGGTCATTATTTCGTAACACAACGGATTGCTCAACACGCCGTGCTGATGAATACCCGCTTCGTGTGCGAAAGCATTGCGGCCGACGATCGCTTTGTTCGGCTGAACTCCGAAGCTGATGATCGACGTAAGCAGCGAGCTCGTGCGGTAGATCTCCGTCGTATCGATCTTATTTGCGAACGGCATCCTATCGGCACGAACTACGCAAGCCATTACGAATTCTTCCAGCGAGGCATTCCCCGCACGCTCACCGATGCCGTTGATCGTACATTCGACCTGTCGGGCGCCGGCTTCGACGGCGGCAAGGCTGTTTGCGACCGCAAGCCCAAGATCGTTATGACAATGGACGCTGATCGTAACATCGCGATCACCGACAACGCGTTCCTTTACCGTGCGGATCAGGCCGCCGTATTCGGTCGGCAGCGTGTAGCCGACCGTGTCCGGGACATTGATCGTCGTCGCACCTTCTTCCACCGCGACACCAAATATCTCGCAAAGAAAATCCACATCGCTGCGGGTAGCATCTTCGGCCGAAAATTCGACTTCATCCGCCAATCCTTTTGCGATCCGCACCGCGTTGCGTGTCATCACAAGAACTTCGGCACGAGTTTTCTTGAGCTTATACTCCAAGTGAATGTCGGATGTGGCGACGAATGTATGGATTCGCGAATGTCGTGCTCCCTTGAGTGCCTCGGCCGCACGATAGATGTCACCTTCGACGGTTCGGCAAAGGGCTGCGACCGTCGCATTTTGACATTCTGCCGACACAGCACGCACTGCGTTGAAATCGCCTTCGGATGCGATCGGAAAGCCTGCTTCGATGATATCGACGCCGAGCTGCTCGAGCTGACGAGCCATCTTGATCTTCTCATCGAGATGCATCGAACAGCCGGGCGATTGTTCGCCATCCCGCAATGTCGTGTCGAAGATACGTATCTTTTCTTGGGTCATCCACCTTCTCCGTAAAATAAAAAAGCGTCTCCGAGGGAATTGGAGTATCTGTTCAAGCGCAAATCTTATCGACGCAGAAAATGAAAGTCAACGTTATGCTTCGCCATTTTCCATAATATATTGTAATATAGTTATTAGTCGTCAAAGTCAGTGAGTTCACCGTTCTGCGCGAATTTGTTATGGATATAAACCAACTTGAAGTCTTAGTAACCGTGGCCCGAGAAAAGAGCTTTTCGCGAGCGGCCGAGGCCTTGGACCGCACACAGCCGGCCATCAGCCAGGCGATACGTAGGCTTGAGGACGATGTCGGCGAGAAGCTTTTTGACCGCTCGTCCAAGGACGGCACTTTGACCTATGCCGGCGAAGTTCTCCTGGAACACGCGGAAGCGATGCTGTCGCTTCGCGCAAATGCAAAGAACGCCATTCGCGAGCTTAAAGGATTGCGTCGCGGGAAGGTGACGATAAGTGCGAACGAGCACACTGTCTTCTTTCTTTTGCCTGTTATAGAGAAATTTCTCCGGCGGCATCCGACGATCAAGATCGAGGTGCAAAGGGGCGTGGCAAGCCGCATTCCGAAGCAGATCACAGCACGGGAGGTCGAATTGGGCGTGATCTCGTTCTCACCCGACGACACATCGCTTGTGTCCGTACCGATCGCGACCGACGATCTCGTGATGATCGTCTCGCCAGAACATCCGCTTGCCGGCCGCAGCACGGTCTCGATCAGCGACGTTGCCGATGAGAACTTTATCGCGCACAACGCACCATCGCCTTATCGCAGACGCGTTATCGAGGCCTTCGCAAAGCACCGCGTCGAATTGCAGATCTCTGTCGAGCTGCCTTCCCTTGAGGCCATCAAGCTGCTCGTGATGAAGAAGGTAGGTGTGGCGCTTGTTCCCAGACTAGCCGTAAGGGCCGAGATCGAGAATGGCCGGCTTTCGGAGATAAGTATCCGTGAGCTGAAACTGACTCGTGAATTGAACATCATTTACCGCAGGAATGCACAGCTGTCGCACGCCGCCGAAGCATTTCTGGAGGCGGCACGTTCGCCTAACACTGTCGCGGAAAAGAAATAGTTTCTACTTTTCGGGTTTTCGGCTAGAATGGAGACGATAAACAAATTCATATAACCAGGATCCGCGGTTGCTTTATCGATCCTTACCCGAAATCATGAAACCCGACTCCGAAGGCGGACATTTTTCGACCGAGCGACGGCAGAACGACCGAAAGAAGCTGATCGTTGGCGTGAGATTTGAAGGCGGCGATGCGACGGGGATCGCCAATACACGCGACATCGGAAGCGGCGGATTCTATATGACGACGACCGCAGAGTTTTCTGCAGGAATGCCCCTCGTTGTAACACTGACCCTTGATGGCCGCGAGCTGCGACTAAAAGGTGTAGTTGCCTACACGGACCCCGGACACGGTGTCGGAGTACGGTTTAAGGATGTCGGAGATGAGGACGTTCGTTTTTTGGGGTCTCGACTCGATCTGGAAGCATAAAACTAGCAAAGCGAGGATATTAAATGTTCGATCAATTTACGCTGGGCATTGAGGAAGAATTTCAGATAGTTGACCCCGAGACCCGCGAACTGCGTTCGCACGTATCCGAAATTCTCGACGAAGGCCGTTTGCTTCTTGGCGAAAAAGTGAAGCCGGAGATGATCCAGTCGATGATCGAGGTCGGCACCGGCGTCTGCAAGAATATTCAAGAAGCTCGTGAGGATATCACAAAGCTCCGATGCATCATTTCGTCCCTTGCCCAAAAAAAGGGAATGGCGATCGTCGCAGCATCGACGCATCCCTTCTCGAAATGGAGCGAGCAGCAGATCTATGACGGCGACCGCTACAAGCTTCTGATCGACGAACTCCAAATGGTCGCCCGCAGCCTGCTCATCTTCGGTGTGCACGTGCACGTCGGGATCCCCGACCTTGAACGCCGTATCCATATTATGAATGCGGCTCGGTATATGCTGCCGCACATTCTTGCGCTGACGACATCATCGCCGTTCTGGCTGGGCCACAATACCGGCCTCAAATCTTATCGTTCCGAGGTGTTTAAGAAGTTCCCGCGCACCGAGATCCCGGATCATTTTGAGTCTTACGCACAATATCAGAGCTATGTTGATCTGCTGGTGAAGATGAACTGTATTCAAGACGGTTCGAAGATCTGGTGGGATGTTAGGCCGCATTATAAGTTCCCAACGCTCGAATTTCGTGTTTGCGACATTCCAACTCGCGTCGATGATACGATCGCCGTTGCCGCACTCTTTCAGGCACTCGTCGCGAAACTTCATCTCCTCATCGACCGGAACCTCGGCTTCCGCATCTATCATCGGCGATTGATCCTTGAGAACAAGTGGCGCGCTATTCGATACGGCCTGGACGGCAAGCTGCTGGATCTGGGCAAGCAAAAAGAGGTCCCGGTAAAGGATCTCATTCACGAGCTGCTGGATTTTGTGGATGATGTTCTCGATCCGCTCGGTTCGCGAAAAGAGGTCGAGCATGTTCATACGATACTTGCACGGGGCACATCTGCGGACGAACAGCTGCGCGTCTTTGAAGAATCAGGCGGCGACTTCAAGGCCGTGGTCGATATGCTGATGAAGAATACGCTCGAGAACGTGCCCGGCGATTGTTTCTAGTCCAAACTGAATACTACGGTAACTGAGGACTCAACCTAACGGTGCCGACCGACACGTGTACGCTCCTTTTGTGGAATCTACGCTGCGTTGTGGGCGAGGGCGAGTTTGAGGAAATTCTCGAAAAGAACGCGGCCGTCGCGGCTTTCGTTGACGTGTTCCCAGCGTGTCGGATTCTTTGACCAATCTTCGAATGATTTTTCGAGGTGGAACTGCACCGAGTATATGAGTTGGCCTTCGTTCCGCTTCACCATCATCTGATTGCGGCAAAGATACGAACTCGCAAGCAGCTTAAAACCGGTTGGAACACCGTCAACCTGAACACCGTGATTTTGCCAGACGCGAAGAATATCGTCCTTGTTCGTATATTCCTGCCAACGCCGCGATGATCCGTCGTCATGGCCGGCGAAGATCGGATCCGTCGGATCGACGATCTTCACGAACCTATACTGATACTCGACAAGGCGGTCGTTTCGCTTTTCAGCAAGCTCCAGGTCATCTAGCGTCTTCAACTCAGCCCCGAATGAGACCGCAACAAGCTGATGAGCTCCGCAAATGGCGAGCACGGGAATCTTGGTCTCGCGAATGAACTTACGAAAATCGCCGAGATGCTTTGCGTTGTAATAATCGAAGTCGGCGAATGTGCCGCTCATCACGATCGCGTCCGGCTGGAATCTTTCCGCGGCCGCTTCGACCTCGGAAAGGTGGACCGTGAGCGTTTTTGGGTTCTTTACGAGCCGAATTACATTCTCGGCGATGTTATTGCAGGCTAAGCTGGACACCTTTCGCTCGAACCGCAGTTTCGACTCTATAGAGCCTTTCCAATCCGTAAATGCGAGTGGAGAAAGGTCAGACGCGTAGCGAAGAAGATCGTTCACGATCAGAACTTTCGCATGATCGATCCGCTTGAGGACCGGCTCGTACCGGCAAAAGTTCGCGTTTGAGAATGGAGATATGCTGTCTTCGAACTCAACTGCTGTTGCTACGCTATCGTGCATAATCAGTAACTTTACGGTCAAACGACATCGCAAGACGACGCATGCCGCAGGCGCAAAGGGCGCCCACCGCGCATCAGATGATTATATCATCATTTAGGATGCCGTAAAGACTTACGAACGCCGCGCACGTGAACACGGGTTGGTCCCGCTGCGCGATCCTCCGCAGGGTGCAAACCACCTCATCCGTGACATCGGTCGAGCGGTCACATAATTTGCAGGCGGTGCGAAGTTCAATTTTTTCCGGCAGGACTACGTCCTCCGAATCGAAAAACGGCATCTCTTAAAGGTCGATCTACTTTTTGAATGTACTGCGAAAACGCGTGATCATTATTTTTTCCTTTGACGCGTCCTTGTGTCAAATGCAGGCATTGGTTCACCGGCTCCGATGTCCGCGATCTCTTCCCGCATGACCGACACCAATTTCCGGCCGATAAGCATCGCCGACCGTGGTGGACGACGTGACGAGATCTCAGCCGCAACGAGAAGAGTTCGCTGCCAACTGGTCTCAAGCTCGTCAGCTATGCGTGAGATCTTTGAGATGTCGTATGGAACGGCAAATTCTCGGCAGCCGAGGCGGGCAAATATCCGAATGTAGCGGGCTGTCGCAAGATCCGGACATGCAAACCGACGCCTGCCGACCTTCACCTCAACACCAAGCAGCGTGTGGAGGATCTCCGGTTCCCATTCAGCACTCCGTATATCAAGCAGATAAGAGCGCGTTCGCTGGGAACGCACCTTGCTGCGGTAAAGTTCCGGCAGCCACTCGGCACCGAGAGCCTCGCGGATGCGCTCTATTAGAGAATCAAACGATTCACGCACTTATCGCTCAGCCCGTACATCTGCGGCCTTAGGCGCAGCATTCGAGAACCTGCGTATCAAGCCGTCGCTGAAAAGGCCAAAGTAAAGTACGGCCACGACAGCAGCGGCGATCGCGGTCTGAAGAGCACTTGGAACCTTTGGCGGGGTCCAATCGACCGCGCGCTCGCGGAAGAACATAACGACAAGCAGCCGCAGGTAGTAGTAGGCAGAGATCGCCGATCCGATCACGGCGACGACCACAAGGGCAACAAGCAGAACGTTGCCGGATTCCAACGCGGGCCGAAAGACGAGAACCTTACCGATAAAGCCGGCCGTGAGCGGCATTCCCAAAAGCGAGAGCATAAATACCGACAGCGAGAACGACAGGAGCGGAGCCTTGAACCCGATACCGTTGTAATCTTCGAAGTCGGCTCGGCGGTCATTGCGTTGGCCAAGCAAAGAGACGATAGCGAACGCACCGAGGTTCGTGATCGCGTAAACAAAGAGGTAGAAGGCGACGGCAGCGATCGCTTCGTTTCGCTCTGCCGCTGTCTTAGCCAAACCTGCGCCGACAAAGCCGACCGTTGCATAGCCCGCATGTGCGATCGACGAATAGGCGAGCATTCGCTTGATGTTGTTCTGCAGGATCGCCGCCACGTTGCCGAATAGGATCGTGATGATGCCGAGAACGGCAAGCAGAGAGATCCACGTTTCGTGCAAAATGCCGGCGGCCTGTGCTCCGGCCACAAGAGGAAACCCGAGAACGAATACACGCAGGAACGATGAAAATGCCGCCGCTTTTGGTCCTGCGGCCATAAAGCCCGTGATCGGCGCAGGTGCTCCTTCATAGACATCCGGCGTCCAAACGTGAAACGGCGCCAGGGCGACCTTGAACCCGAAACCGACGATCATCATCGCACTGCCTATAAGGAGCAAGGCAGGGAACTTCGCCGCACCGACGCTTGCTGCGATAAGCGGGATATTCGTCGTGCCTGTCGCTCCGTAAACGAGGGCCATCCCATAGAGCAGGAACGCAGATGCAAAGGAGCCGAGCACAAAGTACTTCAACGCACTTTCATTCGAGCGAAGGTCGCCTTTACGTAAACCCGCCATTACGTATGTCGCGATCGACGAAGTCTCAAGCCCAAGGAAGATCACAACGAGATCGTTGCCCGCGGCCATCATCATCATTCCAAAGGTCGCAAAAAGAAGCAGCGCGTGAAATTCGCCCGTCGGAACGCCTTCGATATCGACCCACAGGGTCGAGGCGAGTATCGTCATTGCGGCGATCATCAGAAAGACGAGTCCGAAACTCAAGCGGAGATTGTCGTGAGCGATCATACCGCTCCAGGCGCCTCCCGAATAACTGGTGCCCCACATAAGGACAAGCAGGACCGCCGAGATGAGGATCCCGAGCATTCCAATGGCGCCCGAGACCGCCTTCTGTTTCGGAAAGAAGCTGTCGTAAAGCATTACGACGATACCGGCGAGTGCGACCACGATCTCGGGAAGGATCAAGGTTACGTCCGCATTAGGCGTGGTCAGTTGTGCTAACAAAAAGTTGCTCATTATCTATTTTCGAGGGCCTTTGTATCGAGTTCAGTCTTCTCGACCGCTCCTCCGGCCGACTTCATAACGCGAGCTTCGATCGTCTTGATCGCTCGATCTGTCCTTTCGAGGAAAGGCTTCGGATAAACGCCCATCACCACCATCGCGATAAGAAGCGGTATCATCAAGCCGATCTCACGCGCGTTCAGGTCGGTCAATTTTTTGTTCTCGGAGTTCGTCACCTTGCCGAAGAAGACCCGCTGGACGAGCCACAGCAGATAGACCGCCGCGAGGATCACGCCGATTCCGGCGGCCATCGCCGCGACATAGTTCCAATTCGTAGATGCGGTGACATTCAGGATGTTCGACTTGAACATCCCGACCATGATCAGGAATTCCCCGACAAAGCCATTTAGGAACGGCAGGCCGATCGACGACATGGTCGTGATGATGAAGATCGCCGCGTAATTCGGCATTACGTTCGCAAGCCCGCCGTACTCGCTGATCTCACGCGTGTGGCGACGTTCGTAGGCAAAGCCGACAAGGATGAAGAGAGCTCCGGTCGAGACGCCGTGATTCAGCATCTGATACACGGCTCCCTGCATCCCGAGTTCGGTGAACGAGAACATTCCGAGTACGACAAACCCCATGTGCGCGACCGAAGTGTAGGCGATCAAACGCTTCCAGTCCGGCTGGACCATCGCGACGAGTGCTCCGTAAATGATGCCGATCACGGCCAAAGTGATAAATATCCAAGCGGTCTCGCGCGCCTGGTCGGGGAAGAATGCGAAATTGAACCGCATCAGCCCGTAGGTCCCCATCTTGAGCAGGATCGCAGCAAGAATGACCGAGCCGGCGGTCGGCGCTTCGGTGTGAGCATCAGGCAGCCACGTGTGTACCGGAAAGATCGGCACTTTGATCGCGAATGAAAGCGCAAATGCCAAGAACAGCAGCATTCCCGCCTGCGAACCCAGTACGAGCTTGCCGGACTGCATCGCGGCCAGGATCTCAACAAAGTCGAACGATCCCGAACCTTGCACCGCACCTGCGTAAATGTAATATAGCGAGATTATCGCGACCAGCATCAGCAGACTGCCGACGGCCGTGAAGATAAAGAATTTTACCGCCGCATAGATGCGATTCTTTCCGCCCCAAACGCCGATCAGGAAGAACATCGGGATGAGCGACGCTTCAAAGAAAAGATAAAAAACGAGCAGGTCAAGCGTTACGAAAACGCCGAGCATTGCAGATTCAAGCAAAAGCAGGAATGCGAAAAAGGCTGTTTTTTTCTTCTCAACGGCCGTCCATGCACACAACACGGAAAGCGGCATTATGAAGGTCGTGAGCAATACGAGCCAGAAGCTGAGGCCATCGACGCCGACGTGATAATTTGTGTGGATCGCGGGGATCCACGGCACATTCTGTTCGAACTCGAAGCCGCCGACTGCAGGCACGCCGCGTGTGAACATGAGCAGCGAGATCAGAAAATTGAGCGTTGTTATGATGAGAGCGAACCATCTTTGCGATGAGTCGTCCTTCGTAACCGCTTTGTATGCGATCGCAGCGATCGCACCGACCGTCGGCAGCAGGATCAGGATCGTGAGCAGATTTTCTTTTATAAGATCCATTTCTATTCGTCAATGAGCCTCGTTAAAGTTCTCTTTAGTATTCGACAGGCTCCCACGTATATTCCGTCATTAACCTTTCGTCGCGATTCAAATAATAGACGAAAGCCTTTATGACAGCGTCCTCGTTCAATTCGTCGTAACAGCCAAAAAGATCGTCGTCTTTTTTGTATTCAAGGCCATAGCCATCGTCGGCAAAGACGGTCTGGATAAAGCTGTTCTCAAACAATGTCAAGATCGCGAACGAATCATCTCCGGAAGACCTGAGCCCGCGGATCGCGCTTTCGATGTCGTTCTCTGTCGCTTCGCGAGCGACGATCTCTTCATTAACGGAAAGCTCCATTTCTACCTCCGGATCAGCCGACGAGCTTCAGTCCGTAATAAATAAAATATCCGATCACGGCGAGTGCTCCGAAGAGAATGATCGCCGCGTAACTACGCACAAAACCGACCTGAAGGCTTCGCACCGCGTTGCCCGCCTCGACCATAAAATGCCCGATGCCATTTACGATACCGTCGATGAAGCCAAGATCGAACGCTTTCCATAGGCCTTCGCGCGAAAGCTTCGTGATCGGATCGACAATGTAGCCGTTGTAAAGCTCATCGATACGCCACTTGTCCTGAAGGATCTTGGGCAAAGCCTTGAGCGGTGTCTTCGAGAACACCAGCCAGCCGATCGCGATGCCAAATAGAGCAAGCACGACCGAGACAACGGCAAGAGTGCGTTCGAGTGATATCTCGTGCGGGTCGTGAGCCTCTTCACCATGGGCCGGGGCAGCGGCAGACTCCGTTGCGTGTTGTCCATTAACCGCAGCATGCTCCGTTGACGGCGCGATCGCATGCGGTTTACCGACCTCGACTATTACCGGCGCAAGCGTTCGATGGAATACGTTCACATCGCCGGCACCAAAAAGCGAACTTACGGCATACGGAATTCCGACAAGGCCGCCGACCGTCGAAAGTATCGCGAGCGCTATAAGCGGCACCGTCATAGACCACGGCGATTCGTGCGGTTTGAAATCGGCCGGAAGTGCGTGGTGTGCATCATCCTCGTCATCCTCGGCCGCGGAATGAGAATCATCGTGTGCATGATCGTCCGCGTGATGCTCGCCATCGAGTACTTGATGAAAACGCTCTTCACCAAAGAACGTCATAACCATCAGGCGCGTCATATAGACCGCTGTTAACACGGCCGTTGCAAGGCCGACGGCCCAAAGGACATACGCCCAGTTGCCGAGCGGCCCCGAAGCGGCAAATGTCTTGAAGAGGATCTCGTCCTTAGAAAAGAAACCTGCCCAGATCGGAATGCCGCAGATCGCAAGCCAAGCCGCACCCATCGTCACGTACGTGATCGGCATATACTTTCGCAAGTTGCCCATCCGACGCATATCCTGCTCGTGGTGCATTCCCGCGATCACCGAGCCTGAGCCAAGGAAGAGAAGTGCCTTGAAGAAGGCGTGCGTCATCACGTGAAAGATCGCGGCGATAAATGCTCCGACACCGCACGCAAGGAACATATATCCAAGCTGTGAGACGGTCGAATACGCGAGCACCTTCTTGATGTCGTTCTGCGCAAGCCCGACAGTCGCAGCAAATAGAGCGGTCGCACATCCGATGATCGCGACGATGAACATTGCGGTCGGTGCATTCTGGAAGATCGCATTGCAGCGAACGACCATATAGACACCTGCGGTTACCATCGTCGCCGCGTGGATAAGAGCAGAAACAGGTGTCGGGCCGGCCATCGCGTCGGGCAGCCACGTAAAGAGCGGGATCTGGGCCGATTTGCCGGTCGCACCAATAAAGAGCAGAACCGCGACCGACGTGATTCCGCCCGCAAATATCGTTCCCCAAGCAAAAGGTTCCTGAGCCATCTGCGCGATCGCGGCCAGCGAACTGTGAACCTGTACGCCGTCAACCGTTTTGTCGAAAAATGAGATCGAGCCGGTAAGCGTAAAAAGCAGGAAGATCCCTATCAGCACGCCCCAATCGCCGATACGGTTCATTACGAAAGCTTTCTTTGCGGCACGACGGGCTTCGTCGAGCTTGATGTAGTAGCCGATCAAGAGATACGAGCAAAGGCCTACGCCTTCCCAACCAACGAACATCAGTAGGATGTTGTCGCCGAGGATGAGCGTGAGCATCGAGAACATAAAGAGATTCAGGTACGCAAAGAAGCGGTAGAATCCTTTGTCCCCGTGCATATAGCCGGTCGCAAAAATGTGGATCAAAAGGCCGACGAACGTGATGAAGCACGCGTAGATCCCGGAAAGCCGATCCATCGCCAGGCCAAAGTCCGAGCGGAAGCTGCCGACCTGGATCCACGTCCAGATCTGATCGAATATCGGTCTGTCGGCAACCAGTGCTCCAGGCTGTCCCGTTCCGATCCCGAAAGCGACCATAAATGCCGCGATGGTCGAAATCGCGATCGTACCGCAGCCGATCAGTCCGGAGAACGTCTCATTCTTCAGCCGGCCGCCGATAAGCCAATTGATGACCGCACCGGCAAGCGGCGCAAAAATGATCAAGCTTAGAAGGTTAGTTTCAATCATCGATCAATTCTTCAAAATGCTTGCGGTATCGACATCGATCGACTGCCGGTTGCGGAAAAATGCTATAAAAATGCCGAGACCGACGGCTGCTTCGGCCGCCGCAACGCTCATCACCATAAATACGAAGAGCTGGCCATGAACGTCAGCGTAATAGCGTGAAAATGCGACGAAGGTAAGGTTTACCGCATTGAGCATAAGCTCGATGCACATAAACATTCCCAGTGCGTTCCGTTTAAAGACGACGCCAACGCATCCGATCGTAAACAGTATTCCGGAAAGACCAAGATATGTTGCAAGATTCGGTTCCATAAATTCCCTGTACTAGGAGTTGATCTCCTCGCTGATGCGCTCTTCTTCCTTGTCGATCACAAGCTCAAGCTGCGGTTGAGACAGACGGCGAGCAAGCACGACCGAGCCGACAATGGCCATCAAAAGCATCACCCCGACGATCTCGACCGGGAGAAGATAATCCGTGTACATCGCACGCCCAATGTCGATCGTGTTGCCGACGGTCACGTTCGGGTCGATCGCCTGATTCGGCGTCCGCGAAACGGCATAGACGACAAAAAGCGTCTGCGCGAGCAAGACGATGCCCAACCCGCCGCCGAGCGCATACAAATACTTCAACCGCGACGTGTTCGGCTCATCGTCAAGATTCAAAAGCATTATGACGAAGACAACGAGCACCATTATCGCTCCCGCATAGACCAATATCTGCACAATGGCGATGAATGGAGCCGCAAGCGTCAGATATATGCAGGCGAGCGAAAGGAATACCCCAACGAGCGAGATAGCGCTATAGAGCGGATTCTTGTGATAGACCATCGAAATGGCGCACATTATCGCGAACCCGGCGAATAAGAAAAATAATGCGGTCGAAACCATAATGTTATTTCGTGCCCTTTCCTAGCGATTCAGGAAAAAGACCACAATGATCGTCCCGATCAAATTCAAAAGGCCGAGCGGCAAGAGGAACTTCCATCCGAAATTCATCAGTTGATCGAAACGGAAACGCGGCAGTGTTCCGCGGATCCAAATGTAAAGGAACAAGAAAAAGATGACCTTTCCGACGAACGCCCCGATGCTGATAAGCGCGTACGGAACAGAGCCGACGTCAAATAGATGGCTAAGTCCCGGCACATACCAACCGCCAAGGAAAAGCACGGTCGCCATCATCGAGACCGTGAACATATTCACGTACTCGGCCATGAAAAAGAGCGCGAACTTCAGGGCTGAATACTCTGTGTGGAATCCTGCGACGAGTTCGGTCTCCGCTTCAGGCAGATCGAACGGTACGCGGTTCGTTTCCGCGAACGCAGAAATAAGAAAGACCACAAACCCGATGAACTGCGGAATGATGAACCACCGCATATACCACGGCGAACCCATTTGCGCCTGGACGATCCGGGTAAGATCGAGCGAACCCGCAAGCATCACGACGCCGATGACAGACGCTCCCATAGCGAGTTCGTACGAGATCATCTGCGCGGATGAACGCAGTCCGCCCATCAAGCTGTATTTGCTGTTCGATGACCAACCCGCGAGCATAATGCCGTAAACGCCTACCGAGGTTATCGAAAGCACGAACAACACGCCGACGTCGATCTGCGCGATAACAAGCCGCAGAGTGTGTACGCCCTCGGCGATGCCATACGGCAGAAAGCTCCAGTCGATGGTCGTGATCGTCGGGCCGAAGGGATAGACCACGATCGGCATCAACGCACATGTAAGAGCGATAAATGGTGCCAGGTAATAGATCACCTTCGACGATTCGTTCGGAACGATGTCTTCCTTCAAGATGAACTTCAGAAGGTCGGCAAAAGGCTGGAGTACGCCCCAGGGGCCGACGCGATTAGGGCCGACGCGGCCCTGGATCCATCCGAGCACCTTTCGCTCTCCGAGAACCGTGTATGCCACGATCATCAACACACCTTGAAACGCCAGAAGGACGCCGATCAGGACGACGACATACGGAAATATCAGTTTAAGAGTCTCTTCCATGTTCTCTTACTTTCTCGGAATGCTCCTATCGCTCACGCTCACGCCGGCCGCCTCTGCAATGCCTTCTTCTCTTGGTGAGCCATCCAAATTGATCTGAACAAGCGGTGCTACCATAAGATTCGGCGGCTTCGGATTGCCGTTCGCAAGCAAATGGAACTGCGGCGTTTTTGAGGTCATTGTCGTCAGCCTGTGCAGTTTGTGGCCGATACGCGGCGTTTCATTGATCCTTTCGCCCGGCTGCATCGCATCGACGGCCTTTCGCAGGCCATCAAGCGGCGCCGCATTGGCCGCAGTCGGGTATTTCGCTTGAACCGGTTCCCGCTCGTCACGGATGAGCGGGTACGTCAAGCCTTCATAAATGCCAACGGACCTCGTCAGCTGCCTAAAGACCGCGGACGATGCCTTTTCGGGCAATATTTCCGTTCCAATTTCGCGTGCGATCTGAGCCGTGATCAGCCAGTCTGCACGAGATTGGTTCACCGGCTCGATCGCTTTGCGAACTCGCTGAACGTTACCCGCATTGTTCGTGAATGTGCCGTCAACTTCCGCAAAACTTGCTGCCGGGAAGACAACGTCGGCCATCTCGGCCGTTTCTGTAAGGAAAAGTTCTTGAACTGCGACAAAGCCGACGCCGTCGAGAGCCTTTGGATCCTGAAGGCTTCCCGCGACCAACGCCGCCTTTGCACCCTTTAACGCATCAGCGGCCGTCTTTCTTTGTGAAAGTATGTCGTTTGCTCCGACCGAATTGTTATAACGCGCAAGCGGGTGCAGAAGAACACGCCGTCCTTCACCGCTGAGCTTAGCGGCTCCTGAGGCCAGTGCGATCTGAGCTTCGACCGCGATATCCTCGCCATAAACCAGAACAACATCGCCCGATGCGGCTGAGACCGCCTCGATCGCCCGGCGAACTCCGGCCGGATCGACCGCCATTTTCTGTGCGGCAGCGTCGATCGAAGAGTTGTCGAGCAAAGCCAGTGCGAATGCTGACTCAGTTCCCGGAGCAGAATGAATAAAATGCGTAGCACGGCGTGAAAGATTTGTCGGCGTGTCATTGACGCACACGAACGCCGCCCCATCGTTTCGCACGGCCTGTCTGATCTGCTTTGCGGTAAATGTCTGCTCCTCTTCTGGTTCGCCTCCGATAAGCACTATCGCCGCCGCCTTCCGGATCTCAGCGTGCGTAGCAAGGTCGACGCTCAGATTTTCGAATATCGGGCGGAGATCGAAAGGGTCGCTGACAGCTACACGGTCAGTCTTTATTGCCGCGGAGGCAAATTCTTTCAATGCGAAGATCGATTCATTCGTGAGCCTCGGGCTCGCGATAACCGCGGTATCCGAACCTGCCTCGGTCAACTTCTCGGCGGCGAATTTGATCGCCTCGTCCCAAGTGGCGGGAATGAGCTTGCCTCCCTTTGAATATCGGATCAGCGGCGTTTTCAGACGATCATCGTGATTGATAAACCCGTGCGCATAGCGCGCCTTTACATCCAAGAACTCGCCGTTAAGGCCATTTACATAACGATCGCGAGCCACGACGCGGTGCACTTTGCCTCCGCGCGCTCCGATAGAGATCTGCATACCGTCGGAACCGTAAACGTCCGTCGAGACGATCTGCTCAAGCTCCCAGGGACGAGTTTCGTGACGATAAACCGCATCAAGCAGCGTACCGGTTGGGCAAACCTCAACGCAGTTTCCGCATTGCGAACAATTGAGCCATCCTCCGTAGGTTCCAATGACGGTACTCACGCCGCGGTTCGCGGCCTCGATGGCATCTTCGCCCATCCATTCATCGCAGACTCGCGTACATCGTTTGCAAAGAATGCAGCGCTGCGGGTCGTTCGCGATGACCGGCGAGAGGAACTTCTCAGGAGCTACGTTCTTATTCTCAAAGAATCGCTCCTCAACATCGCCCCAATCGAAAATGACCTCCTGCAGTTCGCATTCGCCGCCTCGGTCGCACTGCGGACAATCAAGCGGATGATTCGCCAGAAGGAACTCGCCCATCGCACGCTGCGCCTTTTCGACCTCTTCGCTGACGGTCGTAACGACCATTCCATCGGTGCAGGTGATAGTGCAGGATGTTTGCAGCTTCGGCATCTTCTCGATGCGCACCAAGCACATTCGGCACGAGGACTGCAGTGCGAGATCCTTGTAGTAGCAAAAAGAAGGGATGCCGACGCCATTGTCACGGCATACGTCTATGAGCCGCGCGCCTTTCTCGGTGTCAACTTCCTGCCCGTTGATCGTTATTTTTATCGGTTCTGCCATTAAACTTTTCGCGAATACCGTGTTTCGGTCGCGATCGCCTCTTCGCCATCAGGCGAGATGTTGTATGCCGAGATCACGATATTGTCGTTGTCCGTTTGCTCGATCTCGGTCCTCCAACCCCAACGCGGGTTGCCTTCGCCGGCAAAGTAGCTGCCAAGCACGTTAAACCGTTCGCCCGCACCGCCCTCTGAGAACAATATTCCGGTGGACATATGAAAACTATCCACCCAAGCGGCCTGAAACTTTTGGGTCAACAGGTCAAAGCCAAAGATCGCAATGCCATCGAACGGCTTCCCGTCCAGGCTGCCTGAATATTCATGCAGGAGAAAACGTCCGTCCAAGATCGGCCGGATCGTTCCCGCCATCGGCGATTCGTCGGCAACGACGCCGGGCTCGAACCACGTTCTTGTGGTGCCCGACCAATCGCCTATCAAGGCATCGAATCCGGCATGCGGGCCCTTCTCTTTTGACTCGGAAAATTTCACCTATTCCTTTGCCTTTACCTTTACTTTGCGAGCCGGCTTTTTCTCCTCGGCCGGCGCAGCCGACGGCACGAACGAAGCCGCCTTGTGCTTCGGCCTTGATTTTCCATGACTGCCGGCAAAGATCTTGCCGCGTCGTGTTCTCTTATCTCCCTTTCCCATAATTCTCCTCAATAAAAATCAAACATTCACCGCTGCTAACATGCTTTCTAGTTGCGCGGTATTTCCCCCTTTTCGGGTGTTGCATCGACGCCATTCAGCAATCCTAGAACGTATGCCTGGACCTCTGGATTTGCAGCGAGGCGGTTGTGCGCATCGCAAAAGAATTTGGTAGAAGCGAAAATCGAGTTCAGCCGGCCGTTCCCTTGCAGCGAATAGGTGGAAACGACTCCGTCGCCCGGAGCATAGATAGCAGCTCTTAGGGCCGCTGTTTCACGGCTATCGCCGTCTTTTTTCTTTTGGTCCGGTACGGAAAACCGTGTTACCCAATCGCCGCTTTTCCCACTGCGGAGAAGGGCGGCTCCCGCGACAGTATCTTTACACTCGGCACCGACCAGATCGAATTCGACCTTTGGAGATACGCCGGAAGCAGCGTTCAGGGCCTGATGGAATCGCTTCGCCCGCATGAGCATATTCGCAAAAAATGCAGGAGCGGCCTTTCGCTCCGACGCCGTCGGGAAGGCCTTGACGAATCTCGGGTCGCTCACAGGATCCCAGCCGTACTCGGTCCAGACCTTTGGATCGTAAAGATCGACATCGACCTGCTGCAGATCCTCACTCATCAGCGTAAAGGTACCCGGCGCCGGCAAGAGTTCGTAGATCGCCGGCATTGTGAACACGTCAAATCGCGAGACGTTTCGAACGAACGGCAAGTTGAAGGCGAATGGGCCGAACGATTCACCATTAATGAACCCTTCGAGAGCAAGGGGTGAGCCTTCATTCGGTGTGCCGAGAAGCACGATCTTCCGGAAATGACGGTCACCTGCCCAGGTTGGAACCGGCTTTTGATTTCCCGGCAGAACGTCCGAGCTTCCGTACATGGCGGAATACCTTGCTATGAGGCCGCCCATCGAGTGCGCAATAACGTCGAACTTGAGATCCGGCTCCTTGAGTTGCCGCTTGACGCTCTCGATCTGCTGGATAAGCAGCTTCGCATTATGGACATTGTCCAGACGCCAGTCGTAAGAGAACGCGTAAATGCCCGCGTTACCGCCTTCTTTGGATGGTGAGTTCCAAGATTCTTCGTGGTATCCGTTCGCAATTAGGGAGTCGATCAGGCCCTTATAGATATCGATTCGCGGAATAAGCCCTAACTTGATCGACCGCAAAATATCACCGGCCGACAGATCGTCACGCGAGGCAAGCGGATCGAACGTGATCGGTAAGCGGATGTCATCTGTCTTAGAGCGGGCAACACTGAACCAGACGACCTCGTCTCGATTCTCCTTATTCACCAGCTCCGAGCCCATAATTCCCGGAATGATGATGACCGGATCTCTATCTTTCGCAAACGCAGGAATGCCTGCCGCCGAGGTCATCAGCAGCAGGATCGCCAAGCAAAAAGATAGTGAAAAGATTGACCGCCTCATTTCGCGCGCGCGTTATGCGTTCACCCTCAGCTCCTTAGTCTCGGAACTCTCCGTATTCTTCCAAAGCCATTTCTTAAAGTCTTCAGGGAAACGCTGGATCGCGGACTGTATCGGCCACGCTGCGGCGTCGGCAAGCGGACAGTGCGAACGTCCCTCCATGTTGTCGCAAAGATCGAGCATCACCTGAGCGTCCTCGGGCCGGCCGCCTCCAGCTGCTATCCGATCAAAGATCTTCACGAGCCAATCGGTTCCTTCGCGGCACGGGGTGCACCACCCGCAGGATTCGTGTTTATAGAATTCCGTAAGATTTCTTGTTGATTCCACAACATCGACCCGCTCATCCATAACGATAAAGCCGCCCGAACCAACGCTCGAACCCGCTGCGACGAGCCCCTCATAATCCAAGGTGACTTTCTTGCCGAGGATCTGGCTCGTGTTCATTATGTAAACGGACGAACCGCCGGGAATGACCGCTTTCAGTTTCTTGTCATCGCGAAGCATTCCGCCGCAGTCTTCCATGATGAACTTCTCCATATCGGCGTAGCCCATCGGAAGTTCATACACGCCCGGTTTCTTAACGTGGCCGCTGACGGACCAAAGCTTTGTGCCGCCGGACTTCTCCGTCCCAAGGTCGCGCCAAGCTTCCGCGCCCATTTCGATGATCTCAGGGATCGCAGTCAGGGTCTCTACGTTGTTGACGACGGTCGGACATGCGTAGAGGCCTTCAAGAGCCGGGAACGGCGGCTTCATACGCGGATGCCCGCGAAAGCCTTCGAGCGAACTCAGCAGGGCGGTCTCTTCACCGCAAATATACGCACCGGCCCCCGTGTGCGTAAAGATGTCCATATCAAAGCCCGAGCCGAGTATATTCCTGCCCAGAACGCCCGCGTCGCGGGCCTCGGCCAGAGCAGTATCCATTATGTCGATCAAATAGTTGTATTCGCCGCGATAGTAGATATAGCCCGTCGCGGCGCCGAGCGCATGGCCCGCGATGATCATACCTTCGATAAGGGCGTGCGGGTCGCGTTCGAGCAGATAGCGGTCCTTGAATGTGCCCGGTTCGGATTCATCGGCGTTACAGACCACATATTTCGGCTTGGGCGAATCCTTCGGTACGAAAGACCACTTCATACCCGTGGGAAATCCTGCACCGCCGCGGCCGCGCAAAGCTGAGGTCTTGACCATCTCGATGATGTCAGCCGGCGCCATTCCAAGCGCTTTCTTCAAGCTCGAATAGCCGCCCATGTCGCGATACACCTTGAGTGTGTGCCCGTCTTTTGCAAGCACTTGCCTCAACTGAAGCGGTTCGCAGCCTATTGCCTTTATTTCCATACTTTCTTCAGCCTGCCAAGCGGGCGTCAGCATGTAGCCCACGGTGCGAGCCGTGGGCAACGATCTAATTTAGCTTCCAAGCCGCCTTGCGGCGGCAGAATTGTCGCTTTCTTCAATAGCTCCGGTCAATTGACTTCGAACCTGTTCCCACGCTTACACTTATGGGTAATACAGTCGGAGTCCCCGACGGCCCTCTCACAATATAAACTACTCGCATTCACCCAAGATCTTGTCCACTTTATCGAGCGTCAGATCTTCGTGATAATCGAAACCGATCTGCATCATCGGCGCCGTGCCGCAGCTGCCGAGGCACTCGACGAGCGAGACGGTAAATTTGCCGTCAGGCGTCGTTTCGCCGGGCTTGATGCCGAGTTTTGAGCAGACGTGATCCGTGATATCGGGTTCGCCCATGATCTTGCACGAGAGCGTCTTGCATATCTGTATGTGGTGGCGCCCGACGCGATGCATATTGAACATCGTGTAGAATGTCGCCGTCTCCCAAACGTCCGTAACCTCGAGATTCAGGAATTTCGCAAGGAAATTCACGCCCGGATTATCTACATATCCGCGCTCTCTCTGAATGACAAAAAGAAGCGGTATCAATGCCGAACGGCTCCTGTCCGGCGGATATTTCTCGAGATGCGAACGGATCTCGTCCATCACCTCGGGCGAGAATTCCGCGATCTCATCCGTAACGACCACTTGGTCCGTATAACTTGCGGGTGTAGCTGATGCCATATATTAATGGTGAATTCTGAGTGGTGAACGATGAATTCAAAGATACCATTCACAATTCACCACTGATCTTTCACAATCTTTCAGTCGCTGCCTTCCCCAGATTCGATTTCGCTGTCTTGATCGAGGCGGCAAGCAACCGCTGGATCTCTTCACAATCTGCGAGAAACGACTCTGCTAATTTCTCCTCAATATATCCAGAATCCTTTAACAATCTGAGCCAATAGTTGGTTTCTATTGCTTCCTTCTGCCCGATCGAAAGTTTATGAATAAAATCGATCTTTGACTGGGCATGCACCGACTCTTCAATATTCGCTCCGATCGAAGTCCCCGACCTAAGGATCTGCTTTGAGAGCACAAACTCACGGTGCTCGTCTATCATGAACCTATACAACTTAACGACCCGCAGAGCGAACGCGTAGGATTTCGAACTCAATATACTTTCGCCCATTCAACATTCACAATTCACCATTATCTATCGGTCTATTTCCCCAAGGACGATATCCAAGCTTCCGATGACGGCGACGACGTCAGCGACCATTTCACCCTTTACCATGTCGGGCAACGCTGAAAGATTGACAAAGCTCGGCCCGCGGAAATGCACGCGTTCTGGTTTCGGGCCGCCGTTGGACTTCATATAAACGCCGAGCTCGCCCTTGGAAGCCTCGATCGCGTGATACACCTCGCCCGGAGGTACGTTAAAGCCCTCAGCGACGATCAAGAAGTGGTGAATGAGCGAATCCATATGCTTACGCATATCGTCGCGATCGGGCAGCACGATCTTCGGCGCATTCGCCTTGATCGGGCCGGGCTTCAGTCGTTCGAGGGCCTGGCGGACAATCTTCGCCGATTCGTAACATTCACGGATCCGGACCATATACCTCGCCCAGACATCGCAATCGTGTTCTACCGGCACTTCGAAATCGTAAGTTTCGTAGCCGCTGTACGGGTTGTCGCGTCTCAGGTCAAGATCGACGCCGCTGCCGCGAAGGCAAGGTCCGGTCAAACCCCAACTGATCGCGTCTTCGCGAGAAATGATACCTATACCTTTTGTGCGGCTGTGCCAGATCGTGTTCCCGGTCAGGAGCGTATCGAACGTCTCCATCGCCTCCGGGAAATCATTGAGAAACTGCTTACAGCGTTCCGTAAAGCCTGCCGGAAGATCCATCATCAGGCCGCCAATACGGAAATAGCTTGGCGTCATCCGTCCGCCGGACGCTGCCTCGATAAGATTCAATATCTTTTCACGCTGACGGAAGCAAAAAAAGAACGGTGACATCGCGCCGAGATCAAGCCCGTGCGTCCCAAGCCAGACCATGTGCGAGGCGATCCGCTGCAGCTCGCAGAAAAGCACTCGAATGACCTGCGCTCGTTCCGGTATCTCGAGATCGAGAAGCTTCTCAGCCGCCATCACATATGCCAGGTTATTGCCGAGCGGATTCAGATAATCCATCCGATCCGTGATGACGATGCCCTGTTGATACTTCTTGTACTCAAAGAGCTTCTCCATCCCGGTGTGCAGGTAACCGATATCCGGCACGGCTTTGAGCACAAGCTCGCCGTCGAGACGAAGATCGAGCCTGAGCACGCCGTGCGTTGACGGGTGCTGCGGCCCCATCGAAAGGGTCATTTCGGACTCGAGAGCGCTATCCACAACGCTTTCTGCGGCCGGCGAATTTTCTGTGACGGTTTCCATCATCAATTCAAGCTATAAGGTTCGTATCCACGCAACGGATAATCTTTTCGAAGAGCAAATCCGTCGAAATCCGACGGAAGCAAAATACGCCTCAGATCCGGGTGGCCGTCAAAAATTATCCCGAAGAAGTCGTAGGTCTCGCGCTCGTGCCAATTTGCGGTCTTCCAGACCGGCGTTACCGACGCGACCTTTGGATCATCTTCGGAGAGAAGCACCTTCACGCGCAGGCGGTTGTGATGCGTGGTCGAGAACAGGTGGTAATTGACGAAGAACCGCGGCTCTTCTTCGGGGCCGAGATCGCCGCCGCAAAGGTCCGCGAGCATATCGAACTTGTGCTCATCCCGCAGGACTGTGCACACATCGATAATACTTTCACGCGGAACGCAGACCGTTACTTCGCCGTGGGCCGAAAGAACATCGTTAACCCAGGAAGCATCGTGCTCCTTAAGCTTTTCTACAAAATCGAGAGGGTTTGCCATCCAATTCTTACTTATGTCGGCGCCATTCGGCGGTCCATTTGCCGGGAACGACTTCCTTTCCCTTCCACGTTCCGGCCGTCAGCATCGTTCCTTTGTGTTTAGCTCGAGCGAAGTAAACGCCCGATCCAAGTTCGCCCTTTTCACTCTTGACCGAAACCGACGTCAGCCGGAGAATACCGGTCTTCCGATCGAACCAGCCGCGAAAGGTCTCACGCCCGGCAGCGACTCCGTCCGTCGCTTCCCATACGAAATTACCGCGATACCGCGCGCGGCCGTCTCGAGTGCCAGCTCTTACAAGCGTCATCTTGGCAGTCCAGCTCGTGTTCTCTTCGTCAGTGCCCGTGACTGTCCATAAGCCAGTCTTCGGCGGAGCCCACGGTCTCGACTGGCCATTAATATCGACCGGAAAGAGGCTGAAGAGGAGTATCGCAGCCGCAACAAACCCCAAACGCATTATGAGGATCTCCTTCGCTCATGGCGCGACGGCACCGAGTACGGCCGCGACACTTCGCCTTTGCGAACCTCGTCCTGGACTTCACGTTCGAGAGCCGTGTTCTCCGTCACTGGTAACGTTCCCGGGATCGCCGACACCCGAGATTCCGGTTCGAAAGCATCGCGCCGGTCTTTCACTGATTCCTTCATGATCTTGTCCTGAAGCATCGTGATCGCGTGGACGAGCATTTCCGGACGCGGCGGACAGCCGGGCACATAGACGTCGACCGGCACAACCTTATCGACGCCCTGCACAATGGCGTAATTATCGAATACGCCGCCGGAAGTCGCGCACGCTCCCATCGAGATCACCCATTTCGGCTCAGGCATCTGATCATAGATACGCCGCAGCACCGGAGCCATCTTTCGCGAAACACGGCCCGAGACGATCATCACGTCCGCCTGTCGAGGGCTCGCACGAAAGGTTTCGGCACCAAAACGCGAAAGGTCGTTGCGCGCCGAAACGGTGTTCATCATTTCGATCGCGCAGCAAGCCAGGCCGAATGTGGCCGGCCAAAGGCTCGACTTTCGGGCCCAGTTGACCACGGCGTCGAGCTTTACCGTCACGACATCCGGCAGCGAATCAAATATTGTGTTCTCAAGCCCCATAAAACATCAGGCGGCGATCTTCGCCGGTACGATCTTTGCTCCTTCCATTCGCTCGCGGGCGATCCGCTTAGCTTCCTCGCGTGCCTCGACCCGCGACTGAACGCCCCAGTCAAATACGCCCTTCTTCCAAACGTAGATATAGCCGACGATCAAGGTCGCAATGAAGACCAAGATCTCAAGCAAAGCCACCACACCGAAGATCGCAGGCTCCCTGAGAAGGCTCTTGAACGCCACAGCGAACGGAATGATGAACAGGACTTCGATGTCGAACAGCAGGAAGATGACCGCGACCGTATAGAATTTTACGGAAAAGCGTTCGCGCGCGTTGCCTACCGGATCTTTTCCGCATTCGTACGGGCTGAGCTTGATCGCGGTCCGTTTACGCGGGCCGATAAGCTGCGTTACCAATAGCTGGCTGAGGCCAAAACCGGCAGCGACGAGAAACATGATTCCGATGGGAACGTAGTCGAAAAAGCTGAATTCGGACATAAATGATCCTTCCGACCGATTTAGCCCAAGTTCGAGCACTACGCTTCTTTTAAAAAGCGTGTTTTAGATGCGGGAAAATTGGGCGTTAAAGCACACTTAAATCGTAAGTTAAGCCCTTGGGAGTGTCAAGGCACTGAACTCGACACCGCGCCAAAGAATAAACATTGACCGATCAAAAGTTCGTGTGATACTTTGAATGTGGCGAACGTCGTCATTTTCGCCTGTTATCCCTGCATTTCAATTGATCTTCACCCACTTTTCCCGTGATCTCTGGATTTAATACTGACGTTGAACATAATGGAGTGGTTTACCACATCCAGACGGAGGACAAGGGCCTTTCGTCGCAGGTGATCGTGTCTCTTGTTTACGATCGCGGCACGATCCTCGCGAGTAAACGGACTCCATATAACGACCTAAACGACGGCATTCTTGATGAAGCGGCGCTCTCGGATCGGCTTTCGCACCAACACAAGCTGATCTGCGCGGCCGTTCGCGCAGGGCGTATTGGCGACCTTCAGCAGATGACCGGCCGCGCTCGTGCCGCAAAACGCGAAGCTGAAGCTGAGGCCAAAGCTGAACTGCCGGCAGCCGAAGTTCGAGAGACTTTAGAGGAAAGCCTCGCCGCATCGGCGGCACCGGTCGCACCGATCGAAACACAGCGTGTCATCACCGTTTCGGCACCCGAGACGGCTCCCATCGAGATCCCGGCGGAGGCTCCGCCTTCAACTAATGTCGAACTCGAGGACGATTTCTTCGACCTGCCTCTATTTGAGGATGCAGTAACCATCATCGATGAGATCCAGCTGCTTCCTGAAGATATCGAGGTCGTGAGCGAATTATCGGGCATCGATCGGCCGCACAACGAGAACCTTTCCGTTGATATTCTCGGAGAAACAAAATTCAAGGGCGGCGACCGCATCTCTCTGAACATTCTCGTCTGCCGAGGCACTGATAGACGGATCGTAAAGGACGCGCAAATAATGGTAAAGGTGCTCGGTTCAGCGTTCCGCCCTGTGATATTTCACGCGCAGTCCGACGCGAACGGCCTTGCAAGGATCCATTTGCAGATTCCGCACTTTCAGGCCGGGCGAGCGGCAATGGTCGTACGGGTGATTACGGACGGTGAAGAGTTTGAAACACGCCGCCTTGTAACCCCCGGCTAAGATTCGCTTAGATCCTGCAATTCAAATATACTTAAAGCGTGTTGGAGATCACGCTAAATGGAAGCCCTAGAAGCCTTGAGACCTCGATAAGCATCGCAGCTCTTGTCGAAGAGCTTTCGATGCCTGAAAGACGCCTTGCTGTCGAATTGAACGGCATCGTAGTTCGAAAGGCTGAATGGCCGGGAACGATCCTGAATTCAGGTGACCGAATCGAGATCGTTCATTTCGTCGGCGGCGGCTAAATTGACGAATTCCCTGTCAAAACATTGCTTCCAGCTTCCGTTTGCGTAAAAATCAGAGCAAATGGAAGATACTTTTTTACTCGCAGGCATTACCTTTTCTTCAAGACTCATTATCGGGACCGGCAAATACCGTTCGAACGATGAAATGAAGGCCGCACACGCGGCATCCGGTGCCGAGATGGTAACGGTTGCCGTCAATCGTGTGCCGCTTGACCGGTCAAGCGAATCCTTCCTCGATCATCTCGATCCGAAAATGCGCGTCCTCCCGAATACTGCCGGATGCTACGACGCCGATCATGCGATCCGAACTGCCAGGCTCGCACGCGAAGCCCTGGATACCGAATGGCTCAAACTTGAGGTCATCGGGGATCCGGTAACTCTTTTCCCGGATAACGAGCAAACCCTAGAAGCCGCAAAGGTCCTTGTGAAAGAAGGTTTTATCGTACTTCCGTACTTCACGGATGACTTGATAATGGCAAAGAAACTGCTCGATGCGGGCTGTGCTGCCGTTATGCCGCTTGCGGCGCCTATCGGCTCGGGAATGGGCGTTCAGAACCCGTCGAACCTGCGGATCATGCGCGAACAGCTTCCGGAGGCAACGATCATCGTCGATGCCGGAGTAGGCGTTCCTTCGGATGCATCGATCGCGATGGAACTCGGTGCGGATGCGATCCTGATGAATACGGCTATCGCAGAATCACCCGACCCGGCCGCAATGGCCAAGGCGATGAAGCTTGGTGTTGAGGCAGGCAGAATGGCATATCGCGCCGGACGTATGCCGAAACGCCTTTACGCATCGGCATCAAGCCCGATCCAAGGAGCGATAAAATAGGAGACGCCGAATGGTAACCAAGGTCTTGTTCTTCGGCGCAGCCGCAGATGCGGTCGGCGAGCGTTCGGTCGAAATTGCCGAACTTGCCGGATCTACCGCTGAAGAAGCAATTGTTCGGCTCCGCAACGCATATCCGCTTCTTGCGAACCAGAAGATCAACATTTCGATCAACCAAGAATATGCCCCACCCAATGCGATCGTTGATGACGGCGACGAGATCGCTATCTTTACGGCCGTTTCAGGCGGTTGACTGCTGATAAGATGGACTTCTGGGAACTCACGACCGACCGGATCAAGATCAACGATGTAGCCCGACGCGTCGTCCCGCCGGAGTGTGGGGCAACGGTAACGCTTGATGGATACGCCCGGAGGTTCACAACACGCGACACGAAGGTCATCGAGACCGAATACCTCGTTTACGAAGCTTATGAAGAGATGGCTCTCAAAGAGATGCAAAAGCTCGTCGAACGAGCAAAGTCGGCATTTGCCATAGCGAACGTCGGCATCGTCCACCGCACCGGCAGGATCGAGATCGGCGAGACGAGCGTTGTCATCTCAGTAGCGGCACCTCATCGAAAAGATGCATTCGCGGCGTGCGAATGGCTTATCAAGGAACTCAAGCGCACGGTCCCGATATGGAAAAAAGAAGTTTACGCCGACGGTGAGGCCTGGTCCGAAGGTGAGGCCGCCGAATGACGTTATCTGACGACCTCAAGGACGATCGCTTGGGAGCCCGAGAAAACAAAGCCTCCTGCATCCAGGATCGCTTCTTGCAAAGTCGATGTGGTGGTCGCTTTAACGCCGCCGGTCGAACGGCCGTTGTTCAAGGTCGCGATCATCGACGGCGGGAGGTCAGACATCTCGCTTGCCCCTACGATCGCACCGGCCGATTCCCTTGAAAATACCGCATACAGCTTGTCTGATCGACGGAGCGAATTGAGCGTCGCGACCAGTTGTTTCGGATCTTGCGGAGCGAACTGCTGCACCGCCGATGCCTGCTGAACGACAGCGCCGTCGGCGATCGTCAGCGTTAGTTTGCCCGGGGCCGCATCGGTGGGAATCGTGAGAGCGAAGACCTTGTTGAACGGCGTGCCGTCCTGTCGGCGCAATGTTGCCGTCACATCGATGGTCTCGCCTGGACGAACCTCACTTCGATCTACCGCGATACGATCGAGACTTGCCGCGTGCGAACCCTCGCTCACCGTCATATCGAGCTTGATACCCGTAAACTCGATCCCTGCCAACTGCGCATTCAACAATGCTGCGAGCGGCACCGCCGGTGAAGCGGCGGCAACGGCCGCGGCCTGCGGCCCGGTGTAACGACGGTCGATCTTAACGTCCGGCAACCCCTTCATCGAGATCGTGCCGTTCACATCGATCGTGGTATCGCCGATCGATCGTTCGTTCCCTTGGATGGTGTTCATCAATCCGGAATTCAAGAGCAGCGGTGTCAAAAAATCGTCGATGACGGTTTCGAAGCGCACCGTCTCGTCGCGGCCGCGGCTTGTCCGCACGTGAACCTCGATCGGCAGCACCTTCGGCTCACGCCCAAGGATCCCGTAAATGCCGGTCGCGCGATCCTGCGTTAGCGTTCCGACGGCGGAATCCGGAACCGCGAGCTTGAATGAGTTATTCAAGTTCGGGACGACCGTTACGACGTGCGATTCGCTCATCGGAAGATCAACGGAACCGAGCGAAAAATACGGATGGCCGAACGCGTATATCTTTTCGCCGTCGCGCCAAGTCACCGTTCCCGCCGCGGACACGGAAAGGTCTCCGCGTGCAAGTTCAACGACGATCGAATCACCTCCGAGCAGCGTGCTTGCCGTCGGCTTCTTAAAATCCATCTCCCGCGATCCGCCGACCGTCGCAACGCTCAGCATCCCGGCACGCATCAGGTCGGGTGCGAACGCATCGATGGTCGCCTGAGAAAATCCTCCGAAGGCCAGGGGCGTCGCGATCGGCCTGAAAGTTTGCCCGAGAATCGGTGCGAGACTCGGCCCCATATTGCTTCCGATGACCGCATCGCCCGCGATCATCGCGGAAAAAGGGCCGGTGATCGTCCTCCAATTTGAGTCCATAAGCTCGGAAAAATTGAATGAGGCCCGCTTCCCTAAGGCCCGATCAGGAGCACGCTGTTCGAAGATCGAGACCATACTGCCGATCGGCGTTATCCCGCAGATCGCCTCCTTTGCGTATGGAAAGCTGTACGAAATGGCGCCGACGAGTTTGCCGTCAATGTAAACGGGAGAGCCGGACATACCGGCAAAAACAAGTGTGCGGTCGGCATTTGCGCCGCTCAATTTACCAACGATCAGGTCTTGTCTCGGCCCGATGCCGTTCGGAACGATCCCAAGTATCTCAACGCCGAATTCCTCCGGCTTTGTGCCGCTAAAGACCGTCCTCGCCGTGCCTTGCATCCCGGCTCGCACGTCAGAGAGCGGCATTAGGTCCCGGCCCGGAACCGTCGGTATCATCTGCGCAGCAGCAAACGCCGCAGAAAAGAGGATCGCTAGAATGGCCGGGAATGCTGATCTAATAGATTTCATTGTAAAAAATAGGTCTTTGCGAATCAGATGAGTATGTTATCATCAGAGATGTCTTCTCGAAAGCATTTTGCTCTTTTTGGGAAGGTTCGTTTTCCCCCATTTCTTTAGTCGCAATTGACCTTTCCCGCACACGCGGCCTCAACCTGCATTTCCCCCAGGAAACGCCATGGCAAAAATCACCAAAGTCTTCAAGAGCCTTGCAAAGCTGATCTTACCTGTAGCTGCTCTGATCGTCATCGTAGTTGTCGGCCTTTCTATCTGGCTGGTCTATACCGTCGCCCATCCGATGCCGACGCAGCATATCCTAACGCCGGAAAAATACGGACGGCTTTCGTCGCGTGCCGCTCAGATCACCGAGGAATCGTGGTCGAATAAGGATGGTTCGCAGGCTCACGGCTGGCTCCTGCGCGGAGCCGAATCTGCTCCGGCAGTGATCCTTTATCACAAATACGGCGCGAATCGCTCACACTTGCTCGATCTCGGTGTAAAGATCAACGAATCGACGAATTTCACCGTCTTGATGCCCGATCTTCGTTCGCACGGCACGACGGTCGAGGGATATTGCACGTTTGGCGGCTGCGACGCAAAGGACGCGGCCAACGCGATCGATTTCCTGTTCAGCTTGCGAACGCCGACCGGGATCGCTCTTATCCAGAAAAAGGTCGGTGTTTATGGCATCGAACTTGGCTCTCTCTATGCTCTTTCCGCCGCCGCCGATAAGCCCGAGGTCACTGCCCTTGCCCTTGATTCTGTTCCTGACAGTTCCGAGGAGTTGGTCGAACAGGTCGTCGATCAGCGGTTCCCGTTCATGAGTTCGGTTACCGGCAAACTCGCACTTCTCGGCACCCGGTTCTACTACTACAAGGGATGCTTTGATCGGGAAACGACCTGTTCCGCAGCGAAAAAACTGGCCGACAGGCGCGTTATGCTGCTTGCGGGCCTGGATGCCCCCGTGTACGCGGAATCTACAAGCCGTCTAACAAAATGCTTCCCGTCATCTACGCGTGTCGAAGCAAAACTCGATCTCAGCCCGACCGGAATGACAATGATCAATGCATCCGTCGAACAATCCGAGGCGTATGATCAACGGCTGATCGAATTCTTCCGCTCATCGCTCTCAGAGTGATCGCCGGCGGAGACTTTCAACACCTCGAAGACCCTTTCCGCCAACTTCTTGGCTCCGTAGGAGCATGCTTGTCGCACCATAGCTCACAGACACCTCGGAGGCGGCTTGCCGCCGACAAAACCTCGATGTTTGTTCCGTTCCGCGCGGAACAGAACAACCGGAACAAAACGGAACAAAAATCGGCGTTTTTGGAGGTTGTGCTTACAACTTTTGTCACTTTCCGCCATTTTCCGTCCGTTTTCGGTAAAACATGGCCGCCCGAAACCTCGATCCTTGTCCCATTCCGAGTCCGCAATGGGACAAGCGTCTCTGGCCTCCACGGTTCCGAAATAGGTGATAAGTGAGAAGTCAGAAGTTCTCCTTTGGGTCTTCAAGCAAGATCGTAAACGCAAAGGCGACGCAAAGTTCACGACGGAAGAATGCCGCCACGAATGCACGAATCTCAGCACTGCCCTTTTAGACCACAACCGATGAACCCCGAATCCACGGATCGGAAGCCTTTCGAAGATCTCAATCTGAAATCTGAAATTTGAAATCTGAAAGCTCAGACGCCGCTCCACCAACAACGAACGACGACCCACCAACCATCCACAATTTTTCAAAGACCAACAACCAAATAAGATCTTATCTGACCTCACGTCCTCATTTGAAGCACAAACCGCACAAAACGTATCAAAATGCACAAAATGCACAAAATGCACGATCTGCAGAAATGCGTCGTTTTGCTTCTTACCTTTTCATTTTCACTTATTTCGGAATACCTCGCGACGAAAAAATTGCGAGGCGTTGTGTCCGTCTGTCCTTGTAAACATTGTCGGCGGTTATCTATACTCTATGCATCGGCAGTATCGCCGTTTGAATGAAAACGGATCTTGAAAACAAAGGCATTTCAGCCGCCCAATATCGTTTCGCGATCATCGTGAGCCGTTGGAATAGCCGCATCACCTCGAAACTGCTTTTAGGAGCACGACGCGCCCTTTCCGAAGCGAATGCCTCGGCGGTGGATATTTTTGAGGTTCCCGGTGCATTCGAGCTCCCGCTCGCCGCCCAAAAAGCCGCAGAAACAAAAAAATACGATGCAGTGATCGCTCTCGGAACGGTCATTCGCGGTGAGACCGTGCATTTCGACCTGGTTGCCGAGAACGCCGCACGCGGAATTTCGGAAGCCAACTTAAAGACCGGCGTTCCGATACTTTTTGGCGTGCTTGCCGCTGAGAATATCGACCAGGCGAACGCACGTTCCGGCGATGGTGATGACAACGCAGGGCATATGGCCGCCGTCTCTGCGATCGAAATGGCAGCAGTGATCGCCGATATCAGTTCAGAAAATTCCGCTCGCAGTTCCTCCGCAAAATGACGATCGAATCCCAAGAAACATCTCAAGCCAATCGGCACAAGGCCCGCGAGTGCGCCCTGCAGATACTCTTTGCGGCGGATATGGCCACAGAGTCGCCCGAAGGTCAGATCGAGGCATATTGGCGAGAGCTGGGCGACGAAACTCTCGACGAAGCAACGCGTGAATTCGGCACAAAACTCGCTGCCGGCTGCCTTGCCAACCGCGAGGCGATCGACGAACGCATCCGTTTGCGTGCCGAGCATTGGCGTATTGAGAGGATGGCGATAGTCGATCGAAACGTCCTGCGGCTCGCCGTCTTTGAGTTCGCCTATCTGGACACGCCGAACACCGTCGTCATTAACGAGGCTCTTGAGATCGCACGCCGCTTCTCGACCTACGAGGCAACGCAATTCATCAACGGCATACTCGATGCGATCCGGCAGGACATCGAAGGCAAACATTCCGAAAAGACCCAAGCCTCTTCAAATCCATGAAAGCCCTAGCTTCGCTGATATTTCTGCTTCTTGCGGTGTTTGCTGCAATGGGGCAGGAGTATCCCGATCGGGTGGACGGTTACAAGGTCCACAAAAAGCCGATCGTCATCAACTCGGTCGAGAAGAAAGATGCGAAGCAGGATGTCGACCTTGTCGTGAATACGCCCACGTTTGCCGGCGCTTCCCTGACCGCCGTCAAATTCAAGTTCGCCGCCGCCCTTAGTTCGGATCGAGCAGTGAAGATCGAGAAGATCCGATTCTACGACCTGACGGTCAATGGTATCGCAGTGAAGATCGACGAATTCGATCGCGCTTTTGACCTAAAAGCGAATGAACTTGTAACGCTCCCCGAACCGTTTCTTGGTGAGATCTCGTCCCTTGGCGCCGCAAAAGGCGCATGGCTCGAACTCACAACACCGAAAAAGGAATGGGTCGTGAAAGGAAAGGCTTACATTTTCGGGCGGTTCCGAAAATTCGGGATGACATTTCGCCGGGCGATCCCTGTGGAATTTGCCTTCTCGGTCAAGAACCCGATTCCCTCGGTTCTAGCTGTCAAATTCCATCCGCCTGGGTTAAAATGAAGATTTACGTGAGGTTAAGTTAAACGAACCGTGAACAGAAATACAAAAGAGTTATCCGCATTTTTTGAAGAAAGCTTTGGCTCGAACGCCGCTTATGTCGAAGGCCTTTTCAATCGCTATCAGCAGGACCCGAAGCTCGTAGATGATGCATGGCAGACGTATTTCGGCGATCTGCTGAACGGCGTCGTGCCTCAGGACGCGACCAATGCATCGGGCACGGCCCCAGTATCTGCACCGGCTGCCGCGACCGTCACCGTCGCCGCTCCGAAGGCTCCGGCGGCACCGCCCGTAACGCTTGGCGCCGACACCGAACCGACGCCGCTCACCGGCGTTGCGAAAAAGATCGTTGAGAATATGGAAGCAAGCCTTACGGTTCCGACCGCGACGAGCTTTCGCAATATTCCCGTCAAGGTCCTGGAGGAGAATCGGCGGATCATCAACGACTTTCTATCATCACGCAGCCGCGGGAAAGCGTCGTTCACGCACATCATCGCATGGGCGATCGTCCAGGCCGCAAAAGAGATCCCGAGTATGAACTTCGGCTTCGGCGTCGTTGACGACAAGCCGTCACGGCTCGAACACGAGCACATCAACCTCGGCATCGCGATCGACATCGAGAAGAAGGACGGTTCGCGTTCGCTGCTCGTCCCGAATATCAAGGCGGCGGAAGCGATGAACTTCGCCGAGTTCTTTGCCGCTTACAATGAGCAGGTAAAAAAAGCCCGCGACGGCAAGCTCGAGATAGCGGATTTTCAGGGCACGACCATCTCGCTCACGAATCCCGGCACGATCGGAACGGCGGCCTCGAATCCGCGTTTGATGGCGGGTCAGAGCGCGATCATCGCGACAGGTGCTATCGAATATCCGGCGGAATATCAGGCGATGACCGACGGGGCCCTTTCGATGATGGGCATCAGCAAAACGATCACGCTGACGAACACCTATGACCATCGCGTTATTCAAGGTGCGGAAAGCGGCCTTTTCCTGGCTCGCATCCACGAATACCTGAAGGGCGAACACGGGTTTTACGATTCGATGTTCGCGTCGCTCGACCTTCATTATCCGCCGCTTCGCTGGGCTGAAGACCACAACCCGACGCTATTCGGCGCCGCCAGTGAACAGGCCGAGAAGCAGGCGAACGTTCTGCAGCTCATCGATGCATATCGCAGCCGCGGCCACCTGCTGGCGGACATCGATCCGCTGAATATGACGTCGCATGTCGCGTCGGACCTTGATCTAGAAAATTTCGGCCTGACGATCTGGGATCTCGACCGCGAATTCATCACTGGCGGTTTGCATGGCGAAGATACCGCGACCTTGCGTCGTGTCCTTGAGATCCTTCGGCGTGCGTACGCCGGCAAGGTGGGCATCGAATATCGCCACATACGCAGCAGCAAGGCAAAGGAATGGATCCGACGCCAGATCCGCGAGCATTTCGTCGATGCAGTGCCGATCAGCGACGATGTGAAGAAAGAATTGCTCCAGAAGCTGATCGAAGCCGAGCAGTTCGAACAGTTCCTGCACAAGAAATACCTCGGACAGAAGCGTTTTTCACTCGAAGGCACCGAGACGATCATTCCGGTTCTCGATCAGCTGCTCGAAGGAGCTTCCGCTCGCGGCGTTGAAGAGATCTATATGGGAATGGCCCATCGCGGCCGCCTGAACGTGCTTTCAAACATCGTCGGCGACCCTGACACGGGCGATATGGCCGAACGCATCTTCACCGTTTTCGAAGGCACTTCTCACCCGAGTTTTCCCGCCGATGAGGGCGACGTGAAGTATCACCAGGGAGCGATCGGCCGAAGAAAGATGAAGTCGGGCAAGGAATTGCTAGTCCAGCTTTCCTGTAACCCAAGCCACCTCGAGACCGTGAATCCGGTCGTCGAGGGGATGGCAAGAGCGAGACAGGACGAACTCCGCAACGGTGACGGACACAGCCGAGAAGAAGTGTACGGCCGGATTCTGCCCGTTCTGCTTCACGGAGACGCCGCATTTGCCGGCCAAGGTGTCGTGATGGAGACGCTTCAGCTCGCGAATCTTCCCGGTTATCGCACGGGCGGCACGATCCATATCGTCATCAATAATCAGATCGGTTTTACGACCTCGCCCGATCAGGCACGTTCGTCGATCTACTCGACCGATGCGGCCCAGATCACGCAGACGCCGATATTTCACGTAAACGGCGACGCTCCCGAGGCCGCATATCGCGTCCTTCAGATCGCGATGGATTACCGTCGCGAATTTATGAGCGACGTCGTCCTCGACCTCGTCGGGTTCCGCCGCCTCGGACACAACGAGGGCGACGAACCGAGCTACACGCAGCCCGTTATGTACGCACGCGTCAAGGCCCATCCCGGTACGCGTCATCTCTACGGCGATAAACTCGTCCGCGAAGGCGTTCTCTCCGAGGAGGACGTTGAAGCGATGACAGAACGAACGGTCGCAAAATACGAAGGCGTCCTCGCGAAGGCGAAGCAGATCGCAACGGACAAACCGCCGCGTGCCGTCGTTCCGGATCCTATCGTGGAAGAAGACGGCTCTGAGGTATTCCCAAGCGGAGTTCCGGCAAGCACTTTGAAGATCGTTGCCGACAAGATCTCGCTCGTACCCGAAGGATTTCATATCAACCCGAAGATGGTGAGTCAGCTCGCACGACGTGCCAAAATGGGCGAAGGCGAGATCCCGATGGATTGGGCATTCGGCGAAGCGATGTCTTTCGGCTCGATGGTGCTCGAAGGTTATCCTGTTCGCGTCAGCGGCCAGGATTCGGGCCGAGGCACGTTCTCGCAGCGTCACGCGTCGATGTACGACACGATGACCGGCGAACGCTGGACGCCTCTCTCCGAACTAAAGAATGCCGAAAATCCGAAGGCAAGATTCTACGTCTATGACAGTTCGCTTTCCGAATACGCGGTCCTCGGCTTCGAGTACGGATATTCGGTCATCTCACGAAAGGAATTGATCGCGTGGGAAGCGCAGTTCGGCGACTTCTCTAACGGCGCGCAGATCGTCATCGATCAATATATTTCTTCGAGCGAAGACAAATGGCAGCAGAAGAGCCGCGTCGCGATGCTCTTGCCCCACGGCTTCGAAGGCCAGGGACCTGAACATTCTTCGGCACGCCTTGAACGTTACTTGCAGCTCTGCGCGGAGAATAATATGCAGGTCTGCTATCCGACGACGCCCGCTCAGTATTTCCACCTTCTGCGCCGCCAGGTGATGCAGGAAACTCCGCGTCCGCTCATCGTTATGACGCCGAAGAGCCTGCTGCGTCTGCCGGCCGCGACCTCGACGATGGCTGAACTCGAAACCGGCGGATTCAAACCCGTTATCGACGACGCGCACGTTACCGACAGGTCAAAGGTCAGACGTCTCGCCCTTTGCAGCGGCAAGGTCTTCTACGACCTCGAACATGCCCGCGAAGGCAACATCAAGCCTGAGGTCGCGATCGCTCGCGTCGAACAATTCTATCCGTTCCCGGGTAAGGCCATTGCTGAACTCGTTGCAAGCTATCCGAATGTGTCCGAGATCACGTGGACGCAGGAAGAGCCGGAAAATATGGGCGGATGGTCGTTCATGGCTCCAAGATTGACGGAGATCGCGGGGTCGGGCCGCACGGTACGCTATATCGGCCGGGTTCCGTCAGCATCGCCCGCCACGGGTTCTTATGCGATCCATCATTTGGAACAGGATCAACTCGTTCATCAAACTTTGGAAATAGCTGCCGGCGAAAGCGTCGCTGCGAAATAACTCTATGGTACGTGTAAATTTGATCGCCGGAACTATGTTCTTCATCCTCACGGCATCGGTCCTATTGATGGCTCTCGCCTGCGGACGCTCGACCGAGGCGCAGGATGCCGCCGTCAACACAAAGCCGGCGCCGACGCCGTCGTCCGTAAAGGAACAGAGCACGGAGCCGATCACGATCGCCGCCGTCGGCGATATCATGCTCGGTTCGACCTATCCGAACGAATCCCGCATGCCGCCGGAAGACGGAGCAAAACTTCTCGAACCGGTCACGTCGATCCTGTCGGCGGCCGACATCGCTTTCGGCAACCTCGAAGGCCCGATGGCCGACTCCGGCGTATCGACAAAATGCAGGCCGAACTCGACGCGATGTTTTGCTTTTCGGGTTCCGACGCGTTACGGCAAGTATCTGAAAGATGCAGGATTCGATGTCCTTAGCCTTGCGAACAACCACGCCGGCGATTTCGGCGACAGCGGACGCGAAAGCACGCGCAAGACGCTCGACGCTCTTGACATCAAACACGCGGGCAGCGATCGAAACACGTACTCGACCACATACCTGACGGTCAAAGGCCGCAAGGTCGCCTTCATCGGCTTTGCCCACAACGCGATCACGCCGAATGTGAATGATCTTGACGAGGCAGAGCGACTTGTTCGTGCCGCAAAGAAAAAAGCGGACATCGTGGTCGTGTCTTTTCACGGCGGTGCCGAAGGAACCGACCGCCAGCACGTCCCGAACGCGACCGAGATATTTGCCGGTGAAAAACGCGGGAACTTGCCCGCATTCGCTCATCGCGTCATCGATGCGGGAGCAGCCCTGGTGCTCGGCCACGGCCCGCACGTAATGCGCGGGATGGAGCTCTACAAAGGCCATCTGATCGTATATTCGCTTGGTAATTTCGCGACCTATGGCTGGTTCTCGCTCGCCGCGGAGACCGCTCTCAGCGAGATCGTCGAGGTCAAGATCGGCGCCGACGGCAAGTTTATCGAAGGCAAGATCACTCCTCTCAAACAGGAGGGACGCGGCGGCCCGATCCTCGATCCGACGAACAGGTCGATCGAAGTCGTCCGCTCTCTATCCCAGGCGGACTTCGGAGAAAATTCACCAAAAATAGCCGATGACGGCAAAATTACGTTAAGATAGCCTTCTCACTGGAGGTTTCCCTGACATGGCTCGACCGCTCGTACTTGTGCTTGACGGCGTTGAATATCCTGTCGGCATCATAAAAGTAGATCGGGATAAACTCTACGGCAAGATGGCCATCGAAGCGTTCGATGAGAAGGGCCGCGAGGCCGAATTGCGTATCCTCGCTGCCGACGGCAAGACGCTCATCAATAAGGGCGGTACGGCGTTGGCTACCGTCACGGACAAGGGCGATTCTGTCGATCGCAACGAACTTGTTCCGATATCCGAAGACGGCGACAAGATAGAACCGGTCCCTTCATCCTTCAATCAGAGCAACATCCTTAACAGGGCCGAAGTTGACGATTACCTTCTGCAGATCGTAAAAGGCGTCTATCTCGTCACGCCTTTTGAAGGTGCTGACATCGCCCCGCTTCTCGATCGGGTCGCTTCCGGCGAGATCTACAGCTTCCCTTTCAGCTATCGCGGCGGTGTCGAATACGACAGCGCATTCGTGATCGGCAGCGGCAAGGACGCCTTCATCGTTACAGGCAAACAGGCAGATCTCGATTTCATCGAACTGAACGAAAGCACGGTACTGAACAACGACGAAGAGGACGAGATCTCGGTTGACGACCTTGATTTCGATCTGATGTGAACGAATGTCGATAAATATCTCAAACCAGAAGAATCGAGATGCCGTCGTCGCGACCGAGGCTCTTATGCCGCATCGCTCCGTCCGCTATCTCAACGAAAAGGGACGGCCTGTTTCGACCAAAAAGCTCTTAAAGACGGACGTCGAACACGATCTTCCCGCCTTGCTCAAGAAGAGCAAGAAGATCGAAAAGGTCGCCGACGCGCTCATCAAGGGTGACCCCGAGATCGACATCGAATCCTTCGGTATGTTCCTCTCCGACCTTTCGCGCGTTTACGTCACCGCAAAAGGCATCGTCCATCTGATCGAGGAGATCGAGGTCATCTACAACCCTGATGGCACCGAACGCGAACGCCGTCCGCGCATCAAAGAGCCGCAGAATATGAACGGTGAATTCCCGATGCGATGGACCGGCAAGTTCATCAAAAAGGAGGACGCGATCCACAAGTTCGTCTTTACGAACAAGAAGCAGCTCGTCCATGTGAACGGCCTGACATTCGATTTCCTTTTCGATATGGCAAAGGAACTCACCGAGAGGGACGCACTTCTATTGCTTCGCGGAGGCGAGAAGGGCAATGAACCTCTCGTGATGAATCGCGGAGGGAAACCGTACAACGCATTCTTAGAAGGCAGGATAAAGGGCAATGCATACTGCCTGATCCTCCATCTCTCGAACATGGAACTCAAGAGGCCAAAGACACTCGAAGATGCCTAAACTCGACTTCGACAAGAAGAAATTCACGTGCAAATTCGGTTACTGCACCGGAAAGGCGATCGACCTAGCCGATCCGTCGCTGCACATAAAGGCTCAGGAATACAAACGCCGCGTGAGCAATATGATGCGCGCGATCTCGCCCGAGGACATCGCGCGTATCCCAAAGGCGCGGAATTATTCCGTCTCGAGAAAATATGACGGTGAGAACGCGATGCTCTTCTTCGACGGAAAGCAGATGCTCTCCGTGAATGCTGGCGGCACGGTTCGCGTCGGCTTGCCCGCGTTCGAAGAGGCGGCCGAACTTCTCAAGAAAGCAAAGGTCGGTTCCTGCACGCTCGCCGGCGAGATCTATGTCCGGAAAGGTGCAACGAAGGCTCATCCCGTTCAGCAGGTCGTTCGCGTCCTGCGAAACCCGCCGTCAAAGGACAAACTCGAAGATCTCGGCGTCGCCGTCTTTGACGTGATCGAGGCCGACGGCGAACAGGTTTCGAGCGTCGCAGACGTCTATGGTCTCCTAGCCAAATGGTTCGGCAAGGGAAAGCAGATTCACCCAGCCGAAAATCGATTCGTCGATAAAACAGAAGGCATTATGCAGGCCTTCACCGAATGGGTCATCGGCGAGAACGCTGAAGGCCTCGTCGTTCGGAACGACCAAACGGGCTGGTTCAAGATAAAACTCCGCCACAATCTCGACGTCGCGATCATCGGCTATTCCGAAGGCACCGACGACCGTAAGGGAATGCTCCACGACCTTCTTGTTGCGGTGATCCGCGATGACGGCACGTTCCAGGAATTCACACGCGTCGGCGGCGGATTCACCGAGGAGGATCGTCGAACTTTCGTCGCCGAACTCAAGCGTCGTGTCGTTCCGTCGGACTACGTCGCGGTCAACAATGATTACGTCGCCTACGAAATGATCAAGCCCGGTCCTGTGATCGAGATCTCGTGCCTGGACCTGATCGGAGAACGCGCACGCGGCGGCCCGGTCAAGCGAATGGTGCTTGATTGGGACGGCAAGAGATACACGGCGTTGCTTAGGATGCCGCTCGTGAGCGTGATCTCGCCGCAGTTCATCGGGATACGCGATGATAAGGAGGCCGTCGCAGAAGACGTCTCGATAAAACAGGTCACCGACCTGATAACGATCGCGGATGCTGACCGATCGGCACATGCCGACGATGCACCCGAAAGCGAGATACTGGAACGCGTCGTTTACACAAAAGTGATGAAGGAAAAGACGATGGTCCGCAAACTTCTCCTTTGGAAGACGAACAAGCAGGATCGCGGCGATTTTCCGGGCTACGTCGTCTATCTCACGGATTTTAGCCCGAACCGCAAAGACCCGCTCGAACGCGACATCAAGATTTCCAACAACGAAAAGACCGCAAGGAAATTCTTCCAGGAGCTCGCCGAAAAGAACTTCATCGGCGGCTGGGAAAGGGTCGAATAGGGCACGCTTTACGATTTTTGCGACGTAAGGTCAGGTTGCGTTGTATAATAATCCTATGAAACTGAAAGTCATCGTACATGAAGCCGAAGAAGGCGGATATTGGGCTGAAGTTCCGTCGATTCCCGGTTGCGCGACCCAAGGAGAGACGTTTGAGGAGCTGCTGTCGAATATCTACGAGGCCGTAGAAGGCTGTTTGTCGGTTGATGTTTCGCACATACCGGCCACTGAGCAGGGCCGTGTGCTTGAAATTGCCGTATGAGAACGGTCTCTGGCAAGGAGTTCGCGAAGATCATCGAACGACATGGCTGGAATCTGCTTAGAGTCGAGGGCAGTCATCACATTTATGGAAAGCCTGGAAATGTCGCCAGGCTTTCTGTTCCAATTCATCGCAACAAAGCCTAAAAGACAGGCCTTTTGAAACATCTAATGAAGCTCGCCGAACTGAGCGAGACCGACCTCTCGTAAATTTGTACCAGCATGTCTTAGGCATTTGCATTTGCCGCGTAGCTTTTTCAAGTGGCATCAAGGGGCCGGATACTAAGCTTTTTGCAAAAATTCCGTATCAGCTTTTTGTTGATCTCCGAAAAAACTCAAGTGCCTCGCCGATGGTCACGCGAAGGCTTTCGAGCAATTCCTCACGCGTCGCTTCCTGGCAATTGACTCCGGGCACTTCCTCGATCCAGCCGATCCACCATTCGCCGTCCTGCTTAACGATCGCGGTATAGTTATTCGTCATGCCGAAAGTATATGAGTTTTTGGTGATCACGATCCCAATTACCACGAGCCTTGAGATAGAATCGTTTTGTGGCTGCACCATTTCACGAATTTTTGGGTGACAAGCGTCTTCTATGGATAGCTCAGGAATGGGTGCGTCATTCGGACGACCTTGCCGACTGGGCGATGGAACGCCTTGTGAACCGCCGCGATGTCTGGAGCCAATACACGCTTCGCGACGGCAAGATCGGCGTCGTGATGCTGCCCATTCCCGAACGCCGCAAGCTCGGCACCGACATGGTGACGCATACGAAGCTTGCTCGTCATTTTGCCGCTAAGTCGCCGGCGCATCTCATCGGACTTTTCTCGATCAGCGACCACAGCACGTGCAAGTGGTTTGCGATCGACGTCGATCTTCACGACGAGACGGTGCCGAACGCGGGCGAGATCGCGGGTGCGAACTTCGAGGCAGCATACGCGTGGGCCGAACGGCTTCGCGATATGGGAATGGACCCGATGCTTGTTGACAGCAACGGTGTCGGGGGCTATCACGTCTGGGTTCTGCTCGACAAAGAATATCCGCTCGCGGACGTTTACGATTTCGCGGACGAGATCCGCAACGAATGGCGGAGCTTCGATCTGCCGCGAAAGCCTGAGATGTTCCCGCCGAAACGACAAGTTGCGCCTGACGATCTTCCATACACGCTGCGTGTTCCGGGACGGCACCATACACGGCATCATTACACGCGGGTCTGGAATTTTTACGCGCTTGCCGGCGAGAACGATTGGCTTGAGGGCGGCGAAGCGATCGAAGCGATGATGGCAACGCGGCCTTCTAAACTTCCAAAGCGCAAAAAAGCGAAACAGAAAGCAACGCTCAAGCCTGTTCCGCAGCCGAAGGGACCAGCGGCAAAGGCCGTGAAACGCAAGCCTCGAGTATGCGTCGATCTCGATGGCGTGCTCGCACAGTACGACAAATGGCGTGGCATCGACCACATCGGCGAACCTGTTGAGGGCTCGCTTCAATTCATGAAGAAACTCGCACGTTTTGCCGAGATCACGATCTTCTCTTCCCGCTGTGCACAGGATCTTCTCGAAGGCTCGATCATCACGCCCGGACAGCTTCGCGTTCGCGTGATCGAGTGGCTCGACAAGCATAAATTCCCATACACGGACGTTTACATCGGTCAGGGAAAGCCGCGTGCCGCCGCTTTTATCGACGACCGCGGCGTGACCTGCAGCCCTCAGAATGACCCCGACGCGTTCGAGACAGCCCTGGCTCAAACACGCATTCTGGTCAAGAAACCGCACGGCCTGCCGAACAAGACTGTAACGCGTTCGGCTTAAGCGCTTAATTTTTTCCTTGTCTTTGCCTCGCCTGTGTGTTAGAAACATTCAAGTAACGCCTTCGACTGCTAAAGCTAAATATTGCAAGGAAAATAAATTAGTGACAGAAAATTTGTCATTTGATACGGCCCCCGCGGTCGAGTCTGCGTCCCGTCCAACGACAACCGTCGTAGTCGCTGGCGACTATCTGAACAAACTGACCGGCGAGAAGATCGAGCGTGAGTGCAAAGACAAGATCGATGCGGGTGCACGCGAGATCGTGGTCGATTTTTCTCAGACCGACATCATCAACTCGATCGGCATCTCGATCCTGCTTGGGGTAATCGATAATGCCCAAATGGCCGGTGCAAAGGTCGTTTTCGCAGACCTGAAGCCTGAATCGGCCGAGCTTTTCGATATGCTCGGCCTGACCAAACACGTTACGATCCAATAGAACTGCCACACGATGCTCGAACAAAGTCCAAAGCTCATTCATGCCTTCGGTGCTCTCGCGGAGCTAGGCCAGGAAGTCGCAAACAAGAACAACTTCCAAGAGACGATCCGTACGTCGCTCCATCTGCTCTCAGGCGCGCTAGGAATAATGCGCGGAGGTGTCGCACGCTATTCCCGATATGCACGCGAGCTGAATATGCTCGCGGTTCGCGGCCTCGGCGACGACTTCCCGCTCTCGCTCTCGGTCTGCGTCGAGGACGAACGGCAGTTCCTAACGAACGGCCTCAACGCGATCGATGCTCACGCCGCGCGCGTACTGCCGTTCTTCCAGGTCTATGCGACGAGTTTTGAGAGGCGACGGATCGAACTTTTTGTTCCGCTGATCATACGCGATGAGATCGTCGGCGGACTTTTCCTTGGCGAGAAAGCGACCGGCGAAGCGTACTCGTCATACGAAAAAGAGATCATCTGCGCAATGGGACGGCACATCGGTGTCGCTATTTCGCAAAGGAATCTTCTTGCCGAGATAGAGCGCCACAGCGAGGAGAACCGCAAGCTTTTTGACGATCTTCGGCGAACTTATGCCGACACCGTTAAAGCCTTTGCGACCGCGATCGACTGCAAGGATAAGTACACGGAAGGCCATTCCGTCCGTGTCGGCAAATATAGCGAGCTGATCGCGACCGAACTCGAATGGTCGCCCGAACAGATCGAAGGAGCCGCGACCGCGGGCTATCTGCACGACGTCGGCAAGCTCACGGTCGAACGCAAGATCATCAACGCTCCGTATCGCATAAACGCGAAGGAATCTGCCGAGCTAAACAAGCATCCGGTCGTCGGCTTCGAGATCCTGCAGGCGATACATCATCCTTTCACGGATGTGCCGCTCGCAGCGAAATATCACCATGAACGGCTGGACGGACGCGGTTATCCCGACGGACTTTACGACCGCGAAATTCCCTATATCGCGAAGGTCGTGAACCTTGCCGACTCCTTCGACGCGATGACGACCGACCGGCCGTACAAGGCCCGCCGTCCGGCGATCGACGTTGTTGACGACCTGCGTCGGAATGCCGGCAAGCAGTTCGCACCTGAACTGGTCGTGGCATTTTTGAGAGGTGTGCTCCGCGAACTGAAGAGCGAGACGAAAGACCGCCGTTTTCGCCGCCTGCTCGGCCGCGAATATATGGAAGCCGAAGGCCTTCGGCCGGCTATATCTCATGCTCTAAACGAACTCGAACCGACAACGACGCTCACTTACATCGCCGATCAGACGAACTGAGAGGCGTTGCCTCAAGCCCGGACGTAGTAAGGCACTCGCGGTCGCCCACGCAAGTTTCAGCGCCGAGACGGAACGCGGACGCCCTCGTCCGCATCTTGTGAGTACCGTCTCCGTGAGCCGCCTAGCATATCCGTTTACCACATAGAAACATAGGCCACATAGGCAAGGCATCTCCGAAATAAGTGAAAAGTGATAGGTCATGCGTCATAAGTCCGGCTTCCCTTGCGAACTTTGCGGGGTTTCGCTTTGCGAACTTTGCGTTTTCTCTTTGATTTAAACGCAAAGGCCATCTCCGTACCGCCTTTCCCGCTTGGCTCCATCGGAGCCGCATGTTTATAGAGTGCGATCCACCGAACATCCGCTCGGAGGCGGCCTCCCGCCTACAAATGCTCTGTCGCTCCTACGGAGCTCCGAGATCTGAGGTTCAGCTTCGATCCTACAACATTCCGCTCCTACGGAGCTTTGGCCTCCAACCTTTCGCCTTCTGATATTCGCTTTGTCCCACCTTGGACCGCGTGGGACAGGCTTGGGACAGCCTTTGGGACAAATAAGTCTAGTGGTATCAGCATTTACGACACTTGCCCCACAAAAACTCGAAAAAAAATTTTTAGGCCTTAGAACCAGACATTTTCAAAGAACAACGGACGCAACGTGTGTTGCACCACCATCTACAAGTATAGCATACGAGTCAAGAGCATGATTCGCCAGCGCCGCCGCGTGAGCGGCAATTTCACTGACGCGACGGGAAATTTTTATACGTGTTCTCCGCGGGTTGCACCCACGCCTACATTCATTGCATCGCTACGCGATGGACCATTCACCATTCACCATTGCCCCATCACGGGATCAGGGCTGCCTGGAGTGGTTTGTCGTCTGCGAGACCGAAGCTTTTAACAGTGATGTCGTTAATTGAGAAGTAGATCCACCATATGCCGTCGCGATAGATCGCTATATCCGCACGCCCGTCGCCGCTGTAGTCAGCGGGAACGGGAATGTCGGTCGCGTTGCCGAATTGGATCGCCGTGCTTGGGCTGATCAGCCACGTGCCGTTTGACGGGCGGTAAACGGCGAGTTGGTCGCGTCCGATGCCGTAATAGCTGGCCGGTACGGGCTTATCGCCGGCATTTCCCCAGACCTGCGCTGACTCGACTTGATAATTCCCGGCCGAGAAACGAATGGTCCAGACGCCGTTGTTGAAAGTTCCAAGGTCGCCGAGTCCGTCTCCGTCGAAGTCCCCTGAGACGGGCACGCCGCCGAGTATCGATATCGTGAATATGCCTCCGTCGCTGCTTCGGCGCACCCAGAAATTGCCGTCGCTGCGATAAATGCAAAGATCCGCCTTATCGTCGCCATCGAAATCCTCGCTAAGCGGAATGTCGCCCGGCAAGCCGAATGAGGCGTAGGCAACCGTGAACGTAGCACTGTTGAGAATGTAGTAGTCGGGTTGGTTGCCGTCAGTCGTCGCTCGAAAGACTGCGAAGTCGGTTTTCCCATCGCCGTCGAAGTCGTCCGGCACGGGAACGTCTGTCGAGATACCCCAGTTAACCGCGAAAAAGCCGTTCGCCGACCGATTCGCATACCAGACGCCGTCCGACGGACGGAACACGGAAATATCCGAGCTGCCGTCGCCATCAAAATCAACCTTTGTCGGACGGCCGAATTCGGCAGGAATGTTGTACGATTCCGTCACAACGGTGTTGTTATTGCCGGATCCTGTGTTCTGGATCGAAGCATTCTCGCCGAGGCCTCTTTTTGCGAATCCGCGCCACAAAAAGCGGAGATCGGTGCTGTCTGACACGGCGGCGGCCGCGAGGATCGCATCGCGGGCCTGCAGAATGGTCGGATTTAGCGGCGAGAGTTTCATTCCGTCGGTCGCGTATTGCAAAATTCGTCGATTCCCCTCTGCCGCACCACGTCGTTCGATAATTTGATCGCGAGCTTCCCACAACGTAACTGCCCAGAATTCGCCCATGTTGTGTACCTGATCGCATTGGCTATTGGCGCCGAGCGGGCCCCGCGGATATGCGCTGTTCGGGTTCGACGTATCCGTTCCGATCAGTATCGAGCAGCCTACGTTTAGATATCGAAATGTGAGCGGGTTGTGCGGGAGGCCGTTCGGCCCGCGAGATCCCAACAACGCTACAGGAAAGCGGCGAATGCCGTAATAGTAGTTCGATTCGTAGTTTGGAAGTATGAGGTAGGTGACGTAGCCGCTTATCGCATACGTCCCGAGGCGGTCGTCGTCCGGCTCGGAAAGAAGCGCCAGCGAGTAGAAATCCGACCAACCTTCACCCAGACCGCGAGACATATTCGTTGACAGGCCGGTCGCGTTGCCGATCAGGCGGTTAGAAAGCCCGTGCGTGAGTTCGTGCACGACGGTCTGAGAATCGAGAGCTCCGTCGCGGTCGGGGGTTGGGCCGGTCCATACAAACATTTGAAGACGCGGTCGGTTTCCATCCGGCGGGATGGCGAAGTTCGCGCCATTTGTGCCTGTAAAGTCCTGTATTTCGAACGAGATGCGATCGCCTTCGCTGCCGCCCCGGCCGAAATTAAAGTGCTGAAAATTCCTTGCCGCTTCGGTAAACCCGAAGCGATACATTTCGTCGTGCCAACGGTTCGCAAGATAAAAACCGTGCGTGACCGCGCCTTGCTGGAATTGGCTCGGCGGATATGTCTGTGTCGTCGGGAGCGGTTCCTCTCCGGGCGGCGGATCCCCGGGGCCCGGATTGTAGGCGTAACCAAAAGCACGTGTTGCCGGCGTCCCGAACGCCCAACCGTTCTCATCGACGCCATTCGGAGCAGTACGGTCGATGCCTGTTTCGACGTTGTTCCCATCGGTGATATTTCCAAGAGCTGGCGTTCGGACCGGCAGGCCGTCATCCGGGATCCAGCCGATATTATTGAAAGAATATGGAGCCTCGTTGCCTATCAGCGTCCAGCTAGTCCTTTGTATCGCAGGCGGCTGTGCACAAGTCGGCGACGCGCACCCCGGCGTAAAGGGCGAAGGGCTGTCCGCGGTTTTCATCAAACCGTTCTGACTGCCGTAAACTGCGTAAGTCGCGGGAAGTGTCTGGTGCTCGACGATATTCTTTCGCCAAAGGAGGGTTCCGTCCTCCGCATCGACGACGACGAGGTGTGCGGCATTAACATCCAACAAAGAAACGAGCCACGCAGGACGCACCACGCCGCGACCGATCGGGAAATAATATTTCTCGGCGACGATCTCGTCCGTGAATTTCGCACTTGTAAAACGCTCTTTTCCGTCGCGTTCTTTTGATATTCGTTTAAATTCGGTCGCCTCAAGATCGACATTCACGGATGCGGCCGCATTCACGAGGGCTTGTTCAGCTTCGCCGAAGTCCTTACTCACGGGATCTTGATCTACATCCCGCGCAAGACTATTGATGACGCGAAACATCTCGCCGCGTCGCGAGAACCCGGCCTTCAATTCGGCGTTAAAGACCGGCATTCCCTCTATTTGCTGAGTGAATCGCACGAATGACAGGTTGCCGTCGGGATTCGTGTAGTCGGCATCGAGCCTGAGTTGGCCAAGGTCGGGAATGCCGAAAACTTGGGGCTCGGCCAAGACAAATTCTTTTAGTACATCGGCCCGAGATCGACCGTTACGAAGAGCGAGCGAAACGCGCCCTTCTATCGGAGAGATGATCTCAGCAAGATCAAGTTCATGGTTGAACTCAATCTTGAAGCGAGTGTCATCGCGATGAGCAGGTTCACTGTCCCTGTCCCCGCGCATCAGGCGCAGCTTTGCAGCATTTACCGGCGAGCCGGAGGTCCGAATGTCGTAGTTATCGAGGGAGGCGCCGGCAAAGTCGTCGCTTCGCGCCTGTACGGTCGAGCCCTTCGGCGAAATCGGGCCAAGCGCCCACAAGAGGAACAATATCAGGGAGGCGAGTACTGCGAGAAACAACCATTTCATCTCAATAACCTCGTAGGCCGGCCAAATTGCGTGGGTTGACAAGGCAATTATTAGTGAAATTCGGACGTAGGTCAAGACTTATACCCGACGATGAGCGATCGACACATGGGAGAGCGGGCTCCTTCGCGTTTGACCCGTTTCGGGCTCCAAATTGGACCCTGACCCTGCCGTTTCTATTGATCGGTGAGCAATGAGACGAATTTCTTGGCGGCGAGCGAGAGTTGGCGGTCGCTGCGGTAGATGACGCCGACGCTCCGCGTCCAATGGTCTTCGACAAGCGGCACGACCGACAGCAGTCCGGCCCGTCCGGCATCTCGCACGCTGGGCTCCGGAAGGATCGAAAGGCCGAAGCCAACCTCGACGGCTCGCTTGATCGTCTCGATATTGTCGAATTCCGCGACCTTTTTCACCTCGACGCCATTCTCCTTGAAGATGCGATCGACGGCCTTTCGCGTTGGCACATCACGCTCGAAATGCACGAAATCCTCGCCTTCGAGATCACGTGTGCGAAGGCTTTTGCGGCCGGCGAACTTGTGGTCGGGCGGTGTGATAAGGACCATACGGTTCTCGGGCATATGAGCTATCGTGAGGCCTCTGCGCGGCTCCGGGAAGGCCAGCACGCCCAACTCGACGACGCCGGTCAGCACATCGCGTACGACCCGCGTCGTGCGCGAGTATTCCAGGTCGATCTTCGCAGCGGGAAACTTCTTCATAAATTCCCGCACTTTTGCGGGCAGTTCGTGCAGCCCGACGCTGTAAACGGTCGAGACCTTCACGGTTCCGCCGATCTTCCCGACCACGCTCCGCAAGCTTTCCTGAAGGTGGTCGTACGCGCTCAAGACGCTGCGGGCCTCCCGATAGAAGATCTCGCCCGCCGGCGTGAGTTTCACGTCGCGGCGGCCGCGAACGCGCTCGAGCAATCTGCGATTAAATCGTTCCTCGAGCCCACGAATTTGCTGGCTTACCGCTGATTGAGTGATAAAATTCCGTTCCGCCGCGAGAGAAAAGTTTTCGAGTTCGACGAGATCCGTAAAAACCTTTAGCGTTTCGATCTGCATTGTCTTTTGTCCGCAAGGAATTAGTAATTCTTTTTAATCCCCGCGATATTATTCATTTTACCTTATTTTAAGACAGAAGTATCATTGCCCTGACCCCAAAAAGTGTGCAGAGGATTTTAATTTCAGCGACTTGTGACCTAAAATTTTAGGCGCCGGTCTCTACAATCGAACAAAAAATGGAAGCAGCTTTTTCCTAAGAAGAAAATGGCGATCAAATTTTCAACGACATTCCTACTCCGAAAGCTTCATCAAGTAACGGGGATCGTGCCGCTCGGTATGTTCTACTTCGTGCACATTTACACGAACCTGACGTCCATGAACGGCCCAAAGGTCTTCAACGACCATGTGCAGGACATACACGATATCCCCTTCCTTCTGTTCATTGAGGTCTTCGGCATCTTCTTGCCCCTCGCATACCATTCGATCTACGGTGTGCTGATATCGGGCGAGGCAAAGGTGAACGTGCTCTCGTATCCGTATGCGCGGAATTGGTTCTACCTGTTCCAGCGCATCACGGGCGGCTTCCTTTTCTTCTTTTTGCTGTTCCATTTGCTGAACTTCAGGTTCGGCCTGATACCCGGCCTGAATATGACGCCGGTCGCGGGCCACGCCCAGGAAGCGTTCCAGATCGTATCGAGGGAATTTCAGACGACGTGGATCGTTGTGGTCTATATTCTCGGTGTTCTTGCGACGGCGTGGCACCTCGGATACGGGATCTTTCTCTTTGCGGTCGATTGGGGCATCGTCATCGGCGAGAAAGCGCAGCGGCTTACGATCAAGGCCGCTCTCGCTCTCGCTCTGCTGCTCGGCCTCGTCGGCGTGAATGCAGTATTTTCGTTCGTTCGTCCTTGCGGCCTGCTGCCGCAATCGCTTTGCGAAGCACCGCGATTCAACCGTACGCCCAATGCTCCGGCAAGGTTTTAAATTTTTCTTATGTCTTCTAGTTCGTTAAAAATTGCGATAGTCGGCGGCGGGCTTGCCGGCCTGGCGGCGGCGATGAGGATCGCCGAGGCGGGGCACGAGGTCGATCTCATCTCGGTCGTGCCTGTAAAAAGGTCGCACTCGGTATGTGCCCAGGGCGGCATCAACGGTGCCGTAAACACGAAAGGCGAGGGCGATTCGACGTTCATCCACTTCGACGACACCGTGTATGGCGGCGACTTTCTGGCGAATCAGGTCCCTGTCAAGAAGATGTGCGACATGGCGCCGCAGATCATCTATCTCTTTGATCGAATGGGCGTGCCTTTCTCGCGTACGCACGAAGGCCTGCTCGATTTTCGCCGTTTTGGCGGAACATTGCACCACAGGACGGCATTTGCCGGTGCATCGACCGGCCAGCAGCTGCTTTACGCACTCGATGAACAGGTTCGAAGCTGGGAAGTTCAAGGAAAGGTAAATAAATACGAAGGCTGGGAGATGCTCTCGCTGGTGCTTGATGACCACCAGGTCTGCCGCGGGCTCATCGCGATGAACCTGCAGTCGCTCGAATTGAAGGCGTTCTATGCGGACGCGGTGATCATGGCGACCGGCGGGCCGGGCCTGATCTTCGGCAAATCCACCAACTCGATGACCTGCACCGGCAGTGCCACGTCCGCCTGCTACCAACAAGGTGCAAAATACGCGAACGGCGAATTCATCCAGGTGCATCCGACCTCGATCCCCGGCGAAGACAAGCTCCGCTTGATGAGTGAATCCGCCCGCGGCGAAGGCGGCCGCGTGTGGGTGCCGAAAGCTGACGGCGACGTCCGTCCGCCACAGGATATTCCGCAGGACGAGCGTTGGTACTTCCTCGAAGAAAGGTATCCGGCTTACGGCAACCTCGTTCCGCGCGATGTCGCGACCCGCGAGATCTTCCAGGTCTGCCTCGAAGGCCACGGCGTCGGCGGCGAGAATCAGGTCTATCTCGACCTCACGCACATTCCGGCCGCGACATTGACCGAACGCCTCGGTGCGATCCTCGAGATCTATGAGATGTTCGTCGGCGACGATCCGCGCTATGTGCCGATGCGCATCTTCCCGGGCGTCCATTATTCGATGGGCGGGCTTTGGGTCGATTATGAGCAGCGGACGAACATTCCGGGCCTCTTTGCCGCCGGCGAATGTGATTACTCTATCCACGGGGCGAACCGTTTGGGGGCGAACTCGCTGCTTTCGTGCGTTTACGGCGGATTTGCGGCGGCTCCATCGGCGATCGAATATGCCAAGAACGTCGAACGCGGCAGCACCGAGACCAACGGCATTCACGAGGCCGAACTTCAGCGTCAGCAGGAGATCAATGATTCGGTCGTCAAGAGTTCGGGCGGCGAGAATCAATACAAGCTCCACGAAGAACTCGGCAAGGTGATGACCGACAACGTGACGGTCGTCCGCTACAACGACCGGCTAAAGGCCACGGACGACAAGATCCGCGAGCTTCAGGAGCGTTATCAGAAGATATCGATAAACGACTCGAACCTGTGGGCGACGCAGGCAGTGCCGCACGCCCGGCAGCTCAAGAATATGCTCGAGCTTGCACGCGTCATCACGCTCGGTGCCCTGAACCGCAACGAGTCACGCGGCGCGCACTATAAGCCTGATTTCCCGACACGCAACGACGAGGAATTCCTCAAGACGACCATCGCCGAATACACCGCCGAGGGCCCGACATTGAGCTACGAACCCGTCGATATCTCGCTGCTCGAACCGCGAGAGAGGAATTACAAGAAAAGTTCACACTAGAGATCAAAAAATGCTCAATTTTGAGATTTACAAGGCGGAGGTCGAGCGTGCCTGTCGGGAATTTTCCTTGACCAGACTTGATCTGGTCGGCTCGGCGGCGCGTGCGGACTTTGCGGACCAAAGCGATATCGATCTCCTTGTAACCTTTGACGGTGATAAGAGTTTGTTTGACAGGTATTTCGGCCTAAAGGAACGCCTCGAGGCGATCTTCAAACGACCGATCGACCTCATCGAAGAAAGAGCTGTCCGCAATCCGTATATTAGGACGGCTTTCCAAAGGGATCGCATAAAGCTATATGAAGCGTGATGCGAGGGCTTATCTTCTCGAGATTCGAGAAAATTGTGACCTCATACTCAAATTCGTTTCGAATGTCGATCTGAGTGCCTATAAGGCCGACGAACTACGAAAGTCTGCGGTCGAAAGACGATTTATTGTTATTGGTGAGATCTTGAGCCGCCTTAAACAGGTCGATTTCAATCTCTCTGGACATATTCCTGACTCGGCAAGGATCGTGTCTTTCCGCAACATACTCGTCCATGGTTACGAATCGATCTCGGACGAGCTTGTTTGGGAGGTCATTAACGAACACCTCCCGGCTCTGCGCATAAGATGTGATGAATTGCTTGTGGGTCGCTGAACTGACCGAGGGCATACTATACGAATTGCCCGTCGTATGAATCTAAAAACCTTAGTTAAACTCAGCAATATTGTCGCTGCGATCTCGATACTCCTTCTCATTTATTGGGTCTTTATTTACGTGTCGGCCGAGGTTTTCGGATTTCGTATTTTTCGGGAGAACATCACCCAGACCTTTAGCATGAGTGTGCTGGGCATCCTCGCCCTGATGGGCGGATCGCTGATGCTCAACGTGATGTTCAACCTCACGCGGATTGCCCAAAAGCACAATCAAGACGCTGTCGACGAAGCTCCGAGACGTGGAAAAATGTGGTATCTAGCCTTTGGATTGAGTTTCCCGCTGATCTTCGGCCTTCTTTTTGCGGGCGATTATCTCACGTCGAAAAAGAAAGAGAATTTGTTGATCCAATCGGCCCGATCGGTTGTAGATACCAACGCGGAAAAGACCGATCGGCTCCTAAACTATGAGTTCAGCGACAAATGGCTCAGCGACACTCGTGATACGCTGAATTTTTTTGAACGAACGAACCAAAATTTCCCTCATGTGTCCTTGATCGTCAAAGACAGTCTTGATGGAACACCGGTATTCCTCGCTTTTCGCGACTATGCGACAATGAGGAATGACAAAGGCGAGTTGATCGAACCGGACAAGCGTTCGTTCTTGATGAAAACAACGGAAGCCGAGCGTGACTACCTGAACAAAGTTTTTGACCAAAGCTTCAACGAGACGAGGTTTAAGGCTTCTGACGGAAGTTATGAATTCTTTTTTCCATATATCAAGGATGGCAAGAAGATCGTCTTGCATTTCTCCGACTACCAACGATACGGAAAGATAGGAAAATAGTTGTTAGAGCATATCGAGAATTCGATCATGGTGAGAATCAAATGAATCAAACTGAAACACATCACAAGCAAAAACTCACTGACCCGCCGAAAACGATCAAGTTCAAGATCCAACGGCGTGAAAAAGAAGGTGCGGATGCACGTTGGGAAACCTTCGAGATCCCGTATCGGCGAAATCTGAACGTCATTTCGGCCCTGATGGAGATCCGCAAGAATCCGGTCACGGCCGAGGGCAAAGAGACGACGCCTCCCGTCTGGGATATGTCGTGCCTCGAACAGGTTTGCGGGATCTGCACGATGGTGATCAATGGCCGCGTGCGCCAATCGTGTTCGGCACTCGTCGATGACCTTCTGCTTGCGACGGGCGGCAACATCGTAACGCTCCAGCCGATGACAAAATTCCCGAACGTCCGCGACCTGAAGGTCGACCGCACTCGGATGTTCGACCACTTGAAACAGGTAAGTGCCTGGATCGACCTCGACGGCACGTACGACCTTGGGCCGGGGCCGCACATTTCGAGCGAGGTCGCCCACGAGCGATATGTCTATTCACGCTGCATGACCTGCGGCTGCTGCCTCGAGGCGTGCCCACAATACAGCGAGGATCAATACATCGGACCGCAGGCGATCGCACAGGCGAGGCTCTTCAATATGCATCCCGTAGGCAAGACAGAGATGGATGAGCGTCTGAACGGCCTTATGGAAGAGAACGGGATCGCCAACTGCGGAAATGCGCAGAATTGCCTGCAAGTCTGCCCGATGTCGATCCCGCTGCCGCGTGCGATCTACGAGACGAACCGCGATATCACGGTCAATTCCCTCTTTGGCTGGCTGAAAAAGTAGGTCAACGGTCAAGGTTCAAAGTTCAAGGTTCAAACGCTGGAAGCTGATAGTGAGCGATGAGCTGTCAGCTTCCTATTCACTGTTCACCGTCCGCAACTTTTGTTCGTTTTGTCCATTTTGTCCATTTTGTGCGGTTTGATACGTTTCGTGCGGTTTGTGCTGTTAGAGCGTCGGCAGGTCAAGTAAACTTCTTGGTGTGGCGGGCAAATGCCGTATTTGAGACAGCAAAACATCGAAAACTTACCTTTGGTTGATTTCCGATTTCGCCGTCTTTCCCTGTATAATCTCGAAGTTTGTAGGTGCGTTCGGGTTTTTGGTAAAGGGCAACCTGCGGCGGCAGTGCCGAATCAAAGAATGGGCAAAAATTCTTTTGATCAGATACTGCTTTGAAGGCTGTCTAAAACCCTTGCGTGCAGGACGGCGTTTTATTTTTTTATTGGGGTATCGACCTTCCGACCCGACTGAGAGACGCCCGTATTTCAAGGATATTTCGGTTTTTATGCGTAATTTTCGTGCACTTGGACTCCTGATCTCGGTGTTTCTATTTGCGGCCTTCTCGGCCAACGCCGGTATTCCTAAAGGTGCCGAGAAGACAGCTTCGGCGTTTCAGCAGGTCGTCGAGAGCGTTGATATCCAGGGAAACCGCCGTCTTCGCGACGAGGACCTGCTCTATTACATCAAGACGCGGCCGGGCGACCAATATGACCCGGCGGCCCTCGAACGTGACCTAAAAGAGCTGCTTTCGCTCAATCTTTTTGATAAGACGGCGACCCGCGTACTAACGGAAGACGGCATCCGCGGCGGCGTGAACGTGATCTTCGAGGTAAAGGAGCTTCCGATCATCCGCGACCTGGTCTTTAAGGGCACGAACGCGATCAAGGAATCCGACATTTTGAAAGAATTTCGCGAGCGACGTGTCGGTGTTTCGAAAGAATCTTTCTACGATCCGGTAAAGGCACGCAATGCCACGCGCATCCTACGCGAAATGCTCGCCTCAAAAGGCTATCCGAACGCAAAAGTGGACATCAAGGAAGAAGAGGTCTCCGCGACCTCGATCGCCCTTACTTTTGATATCGATCAGGGAAATCGTTCGCGTATCGTAAAGATCGAGTTCGAGGGCAACGAACACCTGAAGAGCGGCGACCTTCGCAATGCTCTTCAGCTTGTAAAGCAGACCGGCATCATCACGCGTTTCAAGGGGCAGGACATCCTCGACCTTCGCAAGCTTGAATACGATCTGCAGAAGAACGTCCGTGCCTATATGTTCTCGAAAGGGTATTTCGAGGCACGTATCGGCGAGCCGGTCGTGGTCGGACTCGGGTATAAGCGAACGGGCTTGCCGCTGCTCAAGATGTTCCCGCTGCCGCTGGTCACTTCAAAGGATGACACACTGAAGATCGTCGTTCCTGTTACCGAAGGCCGCATCTTCAAGCTCGGCGATATCAAGGTCGAGGGCAACTCGATCTTCTCCGAACAGCAGATCCTTGCCTACATCGGCTTGAAAAAGGGCGAGATCGCGGACGGCAAACGTCTGCAGGACGCTGTTTTCGACGATCTGAAGAAGGTTTACGGCAGCCAGGGATTCGTCGGCTATACTGCAGAATTCGTTCCGACATTCCACGATATCCCGGGAAATCCGAAAGAAGGAATCGTCGATATCACGATCAATATCGAAGAAGGCAAGCAGTTCACGCTTCGCCGGCTCGAATTCACGGGCAACACCTTCACACGCGACCGCGTTCTGCGCCGCGAATTCCTTCTTAACGAGGGCGACGTGTATAACCAGAATTTCCTCGAGCTCTCGCTGATGCGCATCAACCAGACGCAGTACTTCGATCCGGTCGATAAGGATCAGGACGTCGAGACGCGAACTGACGAAGAGAATGCGAGCGTTGACCTGATCGTCAAGGTAAAGGAAAAAGGCCGTCAGCAGATCTCCGTGAACGGCGGTATCGCGGGCATCGGCGGTTCGTTCTTCGGGCTTGAATACTCGACGAACAACCTTGCGGGCCGCGGCGAGATCCTATCGCTCAATTTCGGTATCGGCAACCGTCAGCAAAGCCTTCAGTTCACGTATCAGGAGCCGTATTTCCGTAATCGTCCGATCTCGGTCGGATTTTCGGTCTTTGCGACAAGGTACCGATTCTTCGGCGAAGGAACGTTCCTGACGCAGAATCCGGACCTGATCAACGCACTGTTCGACCCCTACGGTTCGATCAACACGGATTCGAGCAATCTGTTCACGCAATCGACCTACGGCTTTTCGCTCTTTGGAACGGCTCCGCTCTCCGAGCTGCTGTTCAAGAAGCGTAAATTCACGCAGTTCACGCGTCTCGGTTTCCAGTATCAGTTCACGGCTACCAGCATTCAGGATCCGAAGGTAAATTCAGAAGCTGACCCGGCGGCACATATTCCCGTCATCTATCGTCAGCCGAATATCATCACGAGCCGCGTTACCGGCTCCTTTGCATACGACACGCGTCAATACGCCAAGAACGGCATTGACACAACGCGAGGCACCGCTTTCTCTGCTTCGTTCGGGTTTGCCGGCCTCGGCGGCGATGTCCGCACATATCAGCCGCAGGTTTCGTACTCGCAATTTATCCCGATCAGGAAGAAGAAGAGCCGAAATCCTGAGGTTTTCGCGTTCAGGCTGCAGGCCGGAACGATCGGATCATGGTCATTGAGCCCGAAGGTCCGCAATGCGAACTCGATCACCTTCGTCGGCGGCATTCCGATCTACGAACGCTACTTCCTTGGAAGCGAGAACGATATACGCGGATACAATTCGCGAGCGATCGGCCCGATAGCCCCGTTCGATACCTATATCACCAGCCGCAACGTGCAGGTCGCTAACAATGCGACGGGCGACGCCGATACCAACACCGGCCTCCCGCAGCGAACGATCGACGAGATCCGCTCCATCGGACAGCTAACCGGTGCTGCGGGTGCGAATCCGGCATTGTTCTCTCGAAATTTCCGCTTTATCGGCGGCGACACTCAGCTGCTTGCGAACGTCGAGTACAGAATTCCCCTGTTTGGCCCGGCGACGATGGCGATCTTCGGCGATATCGGTTCTGTGTTCAACCTTCACCGGACCGGCACTCAGACGATCAACAGCGAATTCCTGCCCGACGAACAGCTGCTTGGCGCCGGACGCCTGACGGCTCTCGGCCTGATAAATACTCCGGTTCTTGAGAGCAGCTTCGGCAGCCTTTTGTTCTACCGCGGCCGCGTTCTCACGAAGACCGACTATCTGAACGAATTCTGCCGCGGCAATCGCTTCGGCTGCCCGACGAGCCTGTCACCGCAGATCCAGCAGCTTTGGCTTCGCGGCGAGGTCCAGCAGAATTCGCTGCTGAAGGTCAACGATGCCGCTTTTTCGCGGATCGCCGATTGGAAGGCGAGCGTCGGCGTCGAACTTCGTGTTCAGGTGCCGATCGTCAACGTACCGTTCAGGCTGATCTATTACTACAACCCGAATGCAAAGGTCGGTTTTCGGCCTGAGCTGCCAGGCATTTTCCTGCCGGGCAAGAAACAGGGATTGCGGTTCACGGTCGGAAGAACGTTCTAGGATGGTTATTCCATTGACTTTGCGACAAGTTTTCGCATAGTATCAACGTTTATTTTCGAGACGGGCAACAGTTGGCCTTAAATATGTCTCAAATAAGATATTGCTTACAGGCGGCCGGCAAACCGGCTTTGCAAGACAGTTAGACACCAGGAGTAATAATAAAGTAATGAAAAGAATAGGTTTGATCGTCGCCACGCTTCTGTTCGCGGGGATCTTTACAGCTCAGATATCGGCGCAGACCGCTCAGGCCGGCATCAAGGTTGCGATCATCGATTCGCAGGCTTTCGCCTCGGACAAGGGCATCACGAAATACGTCAATGCCCTCAAGGCCCTCGACACCGAGTTTGCACCGAAAACAAAGGAGCTGAGCGACATCCAAACGCGGCTCAACCAGCTTGCGGAAGACATCAAGAAGATGCAGAGCAATCCGGCCGTTCCTGTGAAACCTGAAGATATCCAGGCAAAACAGGACGAAGGCCAGCGGCTTGCCCGCGAACTTGATTTCAAGAAGAAGGAGGCCGAAGCAACGGCACAGCGTCGTTCGGAGGTGGTCCTCGGCCCGATAATGCAGGACATCGGACGGGCACTTCAGACCTACGCAACCTCGAAGGGCTACACGGTCGTCTTTGATTTCGACAAGATCGGACAGGGCATCCTTGCTTTCGATCCGAAGGCCGACATCACTGCCGAGTTCATCGCGTACTACAACACGCGTCCGGCCACGGCGGCCACGGCAGCGGCACCAAGATAAGCTGGTCTCAAAAAAGACCCGACACTTCGCAAGAGCCGGCAAATTGATTTTTGCCGGCTTTTGGTTTATTTGTTCTAAATACGCTTTCAGGCGCGTCGAGCGAAGTATTTCAAAAAATGAGTGTAATTTACGACACGATCGCAATTCAGGAGATCCTTCCCCATCGATTCCCATTCCTGCTTGTCGATAAGATAATCGAACTCGAACCGCGGACGCGGATCGTCGGGATCAAGCAGGTCACGATGAACGAGCCGTTCTTTGCGGGCCATTTTCCGGGAGCGCCGGTGATGCCGGGCGTTCTTCAGATAGAAGCTCTTGCACAGGTCGGCGCGATCCTCGCTCTTCGCGAGTTCGAAGACCGCGACGCAAAGATCCCGTTCTTTAGCGGCATCGAAGGCGCAAAGTTCCGAAAACCCGTTCTTCCCGGCGATACGCTTGTCCTCGAAGTAACGGCCTTGCGAACCGGCAGCCGCGTACAAAAAATGCGGGGCGTCGCGATGGTGGACGGCCAGGTGACGACAGAGGCCGAGATAATGTCGGTAATCGCCGACAGGCCAACTCGATAAATATGGAAACACCGATTCATATATCTCAGACGCAGGCGATCTTGTGGGTAATGGCGATCAACGCCGTGATCGGTTTCATTCTCGGCTTGATCCCGCTGCTTTTTGGGTATTTTTCGAAGCAGGTAAAACTCGGCCTCCTCGCGATCGCGGTTACGACCATTGGCGGGGCTCTCATTGGCATCATCGTTTCGATCCCGGGGACGGTCATTTTCACGTGGCTCGTCGCCCGCAATGCGCGGCGGGCAAAGAATGTCGGTTTCCCGCCGACCGAAGAATAGTTTTAGAATGTCAACCTTCATTCACCCGACGGCGCTCGTCGATAAGGCCGCTCAGATCGGCGAGGACTGCTACATCGGCCCATTTTCGACCGTCGGAGCAGAAGTTGTGCTCGATGATCGCGTCCGGCTCGAATCGCACGTTGTGATCGACGGGCGCACAATGATCGGCAAAGATACTCACGTTTTCCCGTTCGTCTCGATCGGCCTCGCTCCGCAGGATCTCAAGTACAACTACGAACCGACATCGACCGAGATCGGTTCGGACAACCAGATACGCGAATTCGTGACCATACATCGCGGGACGGCTGGCGGCGGCGGCATCACACGGATCGGGAACGACAATCTATTGATGGCACAGGCACACGTCGCACACGATTGCCAGCTTGGAAGCGGCATCATCATGGCGAATGCGGCGACGCTCGCCGGCCACGTCGAAGTTGCCGATCGTGCGAGCATCGGAGCATTTTCGGGGATCCATCAATTTTGCCGTGTCGGTGTCGAAGCCTTTATCGGCGGCTACTCGGTCGTCGTCAAGGACGTGATGCCGTTTGCGACGATTCAGGGCAATCACGCAAAATGCTATGGCTTGAACCGCGTCGGAGCGAAACGCCGCGGCTATTCCCAGGACGCGATCCGCGACCTGAACCACGCATTTCATCTTCTTCTCAACTCAAAGCTCAATACCACACAGGCTCTCGACCGCATACGCGAAGAGATCCGCGGCCGCAGCGAAGTCGATACTCTCGTCGAATTCATCTCGACATCGACGCGCGGTGTCGTAAAATAGGAAAATGGAAAATTCTGCGGAGGTCATCGCCGAATTCGGCAAGCGCGTTCAGCGCTGTTACGGCTGCTTCATCGCCTATCACCTGAAGGATATGTATCTGGGTGAGGACGTTACGTTCTTTTGCGAACATTGTCACGACGACACGATGTTCCATTTTTCGGACTTTTCAAAGCTGCTTGACCTGTCGAAACTTAAGGAAGTTGCCGAAGATCACCATCATTAGATGAGGCCAGTTACGCTGAAAATAGATGCTCCGGACGGCGTGCAGGAGATCACGCTGCAGGATGAGGTGTCTATCGGCAGGACGCCGGAATCGAGCGTCGTAATTGCAGACAGCGGGCTCTCGCGGCGGAACACGACCATCTTTCGCGACGGCGATGATGTGCTCGTCGTGGATGAACGCTCGACCAACGGCACATTCTTGAACGGCGAAAAGCTCGACGACCGGCCGCGTATCTTGCACGACGGCGATTCGATACGCTTAGGCAGTTCGACGACGATCCGCATCGAAACCGGCGAAAGCCGAGCCGCGACGACGGCCGTATCAGCACCCGCTCCGGAGCCTTCACAACCAGCAGAAGCTCCTGCGGCCCCGACATATTCCGCTCCTCCGCCAACGCCGGCGGCAGGCTCGAATGCGACCACATTCTTGCTGATCGGCGCGGTCGCGTTCACACTGCTGATCGTCGCCGGGGCCGGAGCCGCATTGCTCTTTTCGCGGCAAACTTCCACGTCCGGCACGAATGCGAACACCGGCCTTCCAACGCCGAAGATCAACACGGCCCGGCGAATTCCGGTGCGCGTGATCGATCCACTTGGCGATCAGAATGAAGACGACCTCGATGATCTGATCGCGTCCTGGGAAACGGCTGAAAAAGAGGTCGATGCATCGACGATCTCTGACGTCACGGTCGGTGCGGACGACACGGCAGAGAGCGACCTCAACGTGCCTGCGTCCCTTCTCGCTGATCGACAAAAGAAAGCTCTCGAACCGCGTGACGCCGAAACGGGCATCCGGCCCGCAGGGCTTGACGTTCCTAAAGAGCTTTTCGGCGATGGCGTGATAAAGCAAAAGGCAAAGCTCCGCGAGATGAAGAAAGACGGTTATCATCAGCCGCTCGATTTTCCCGACCTCGCGGAAAAGCGTCTAAATAAAGAACTTATCGAGATGCCGATGGCCGCTCAGAGCTATTATCTCGATGTCGGCGGAAGCGCGAGTGACGGGGCGTTCCAATCTTTTGCTTTTCCGAACGTTCATGCTGATATTGTTCCGGGTTCGCCGGAGATGCTTGCCATCGGCCGTCTTGCGGATAATTTCGCGGGACACAAATACGACATCAACAACCCCGCCGATCGAAAACAGATGCGCGTCCGCCTGCTAAGAATGTTCAATCCGCGGGCAAAGCCCATCTTGCTCGAACTTGCCGAAGCTTATTACAAGCAGTTCAACCGACCCTTACGCGTAACTTCCCTGACGCGTTCGATGGACTACCAGATCGGGTTGAACGCAACGAACGTCAACTCGTTCAAAGTGCGGGACGAGAACGCTCTGCCGCCGCATACTTCGGGCTGCGCCTTTGACCTTGCACGAAAGCATATGACCGCCGCCGAGCAGAATTTCGTGATGAAAAAGCTCGCGGAAATGGAAAATGCAAAGAAGCTCGACGCTCTCATCGAATACGGTCAGAATGCCTGTTTTCACGTCTTTATTTACTTTGACGGCCTTGCCCCGAACATGTAGCTCGGCGGTCGAGATTGATTCCCGCACAGCGTCGATCTAAACTCGAAATAGATGAACGATGCCGATCAGGAATACGAGAAGCAGTCCCTATCGGACCTTGCGAAAGGCCTTTCGCGGCTTCCTGCCGGAAAGCGTCGTGCTGCGATCGAGGCCAGCGCGTCGATCGCGGGCGTCAGCCTGAAAGCAAGCCGTGCGTTCGTCGCTGCTGCCGCGGATGCAGCAAAGATACTTTCGGCGGACGACCTTAGAGCCTGGGCGGATCTCGGCCGCAGGCTCGCGATGGGCAAGGCCGAAACGGGAATGAAGTTCTTTGCCGACGGCGCCGAATCGCTTAGGCCGGTGCCCTCACCATTGCGGCATCTCGTCTTTGAGATCGCGGCAAAACAGCTCGTCCTTTCAAGCTCTGTCGCGTCGGAAAGTTTCGGCCTCGTGCCCGAACTCGCAAAGAGCGTAAATGACAAAGCCCTTTTGGCTCGCTTCCTGGAGCTCGCCCTCCAGGTTGCGATGCGGTCCGCGAAGCACTCTTCGATCCTGCTGAAAGCATCGCCAGAGGTCGCCGAATGCTTTCGTGCCTTTGGTGAAGAACGCGAGGGCGTGATCGAGGCGTCATTCAAACTTGCAGACAATTTCGCTACGCGAACAGGCGGAATGACGGCCGATCTTTGGGTCGAATTGCCGCAAGCCTTGACGAACTTATCTGCGCGCGACGCGGTCCTGCTGCTCAGCGAAGCCGACAGATTCCTCGAATTTGGAGGCAGCGTCACGCTTCTGCTCATCTCATCCGGGAGCGACGCCATCGCGGCCGGACGAGACATTTTCGTCGAATGGACAAAGGCGTCAAGAACGGTCGCGGCACACGGAAACGCGGTACTCATCGCCTTTCTCCGTGCAACGCCCGTGTTTCTTCGACGGATCAGGCACCACAAGTCCGTCAACTCGCTGTCGATCTCGCACGTCCTTGGACTCATCGCAAAGATCGCCGAGACCGACGCGGAGAGTGCTCTCTCGGCGTTACGTTCGAGCGCCGGTGCCCTCGAAAAGGTTTCGGTCAAGCAATATGAAGCGTGGGTCGTCGAGGGACTCGCCGAGCACGAAAATTCCACGTCAAAGGCACGCCGCAGCTATTTCGCTCTAGAAACGCGTGAGTCACGCGACAAGCTCCAACAAGCGAAGACCGGCATTTCGCTCGAAGCCGTGCAGAATGTCCTTCGAATCTACGTCGAAGGCTTGACGGGCCGCGAGGTCGAGGTGGCGCCGCTTTCCGCCGTTCCTCAAGAGAGCCGCATCGGCGACGGGAAGACCATCTTCCTGCCCGCGGCCGTCGCGGAATTCAATGATGACGAACGCGATTTCAAGCTCTACAAAGTGCTCGCCGCACACGCCGCCGGCCAGATCGAATTCGGAACCTATGCTCATGCGACCGACGATCTGAAGGCCGTTTACACCGAGCTTTCCGCACTCTATTCTGCGACCGCCGAGCAACGCGATGCCTTCTCGCTCGCAGGCTATATCGAAGACGTACAAAAAGGCGAGCGTGCACGGCCGGACGATGTCTTCGAGACGGCCGAGCACAGGCTTCCTTCCGGCGGCGATTATCGATCAGTGCTCGCGGTCTTTCCGGAACCGCGTCTCGCACGCCGCATCTTCGGTACGATGGAGAATGCTCGTATCGATGCGTGCCTGCGCGCCGAATATCGCGGCCTGCGGAAAGACCTCGATCTGATGCAGCAATTCCTGCGGCAGAATCGCCCGTATATTTTTGACGTACCGGCGAATCAGGTCGCGTTCGAGCTGCTGTTCCAGATCACGATGTGCGGCGGGGCGACGGACGACGCCAGGCAGTTCTATCCGCAGGTCGTCGATGAGATCTCTGCCGTACTCGAACGCTTTGTCCGGCAACGCTCAGAGGCAAGAGTCTCCAACGTCGCCGATTCCCTGCTTGCGACGAGCCGCGTTTACGATCTGTTCCAGAACGTGATGCCGGAGCGCGCCGAAGAAACTGATTCCCGGGAAAATGAAGATGAGACCGGCGATTACGCCTATGAGGACAAGGCCGCACAGGAGTCCGTTACCGAAGACAAGGTAAAACGCGAACGCGAGATGGCGGCCGAAGATGTCTCTGAGCTTTTCAATGCGTGGAACAGCCTCGACGATGAAGGCGAGCCGGACGACCTTCGCGGTGCCGAGGCTTGGGCCGCCGCCGAGATACCCGAACAGGCTCTTGAAAGCGGCGAGGTCGCCTTTGCATACGACGAATGGGATCGCGAGCTTAACGACTATCGCGTCGGCTGGAGCCGCGTTATCGAAAAGAAAGTAAAGGAAGGCGACCGCACCTTCGTCGAGCTCACGCGAAGCCGCTATCGCGGTGTCATTTCGTCGATACGCCATCAGTTCCAGTTGATGAAGCCCGAGAATCTCACGCGGATCCATCGACAGATCGACGGCGAGGATTACGACCTGAACGCGCTCGTTGACCTCGTGATCGACCGCAAGGCCGACGGCCGCCAAAGCGAGAATATCTACACGAAACGCCTGCGTCGCGAACGCGATGTCGCGGTCTCGATCCTGCTCGATCAATCGAGTTCGACCGCCCGCACGATCACGCGAAATCCGCTCCAGCCTTACACTCATCCCGGCCGACGCATCATCGAGATCGAGAAAGAAGGGCTCGTCCTGATGAGCGAGGCGCTCGACGCCGTCGGCGATATCTATTCGATCAACGGCTTTACGAGCGAGGGCCGCCGGAACGTAAAATTCTACGTCGTAAAGGATTTCGGTGAGAAGTACGACGCCGGGGTCGAGAAGCGTATCGGCGGCATCAATTTTGAGAACAACACGCGTCTCGGAGCCGCGATCCGGCACGCCGCGAACAAACTGCTGCGGCTTGAATCGCGAACAAAGCTTCTGATCGTCCTGACCGACGGGCGGCCTTATGATCACGATTACGGCGATGCGCGTTATGCACGCGAGGACGTCCGCGAGGCGTTGACCGAAGCCAAAATGTCCGGCATTACGCCATTCTGCATAACGGTCGATCGCGAATCCGAGGCCGAGCTTCGCGACCTTTACGGCGATGTCGGCTACACGATCATCGACGACGTGCTCTCGCTGCCCGAGCGTATGCCGAAAATCTATAGACGGCTGACGACCTAATATTCTTGGACACTCTGGCGCCGAATAGGGCATCATAGCCGTGTGTCATCCCATGCGTTTGTTAGGAGAAGGTTATGAATATCGCATCGCTTGCCGCATTTTTCGCACTTTGTTTTTCCGTCTCCTGCTCGCCTGCCAACCCCGCCGCGAATAACGTTTTTACGACGCCTTCGGGCGATGTCGAGTTCGCGGTCGAGACCGTCGCGAGCGGCCTTGAGGTTCCGTGGGCGCTCGCGTGGCTTCCGAACGGCGATATTCTCGTCACCGAAAGGCCGGGCCGCGTCCGCATCGTCGAGAATGGAAAGTTGCGTGAAAAGCCCGTGTTCACTGTGCCCGATGTCGAGCCGAGCGGCGAGAGCGGCCTAATGGACATCACCCTTCATCCAGATTTTGCGAAGAACGGCTTCATCTATCTCGCGTATTCATACAACACGGACGGGAAGAAGGTGAAGGTCGTTCGATACCTTTTTAAGAACGGCGAGTTCACCGATCCGAAGATCATCATCGACAGCATTCCCGGCGCGCCGAACCACGCCGGAATGCGAGCCCGCTTCGGGCCGGACGGCAAACTCTACATCACGACCGGCGACTCGACAGATTGGGACCTTGCACAAGATCTAGATTCGCTTGCGGGAAAAGTTCTGCGTCTTAACGATGACGGCAGTGTGCCGAAAGACAATCCGTTCGTCGGCCGCAAGGACGTGCGTACTGAGATCTGGACATACGGCAACCGCAATCCGCAGGGCATCGCGTGGCAGCCCGGAACCGGACTCGCGTTCGAGACGGAACACGGGCCGAGCAGCTTCGAAGGAAAAGGTTCAGGCGGCGATGAGGTCAACATTCTCGAAGCCGGCAAGAACTATGGCTGGCCCGTCATCCACCACACAGAGAAACGCGAAGGGATGGAATCGCCGCTTCTCGAATACAGTCCTGCTTGCGCACCGGCAAGCGCGATGTTCTATACGGGCACGGTGTTTAGGCCGTTCAGCGGGAACTTCTTTTTCGGCTGCTTGAGAGGTGCGAGGATCATCCGCGTTGTTCTAGACGGGCGAAGGGTCGTGCGGCAGGAAGATCTCGTTAGCGGCACATACGGCCGCATCCGCGACGTCGCACAAGGGCCCGACGGATACATCTATTTCACAACTTCGAACCAGGACGGCCGAGGCCGCCCCGCAGCCGACGACGACCGCATCCTCCGCATCATCCCGAAACCGCAAACCCCGGCCAAACCAAAAGGAGCATCCTAAGAATGTCGCGACGATTTACGACCGCATCGCTTTCTCTTGTACTATTCCTCGCATTCGCGTCGATCTCGTTTGCTCAGACCAAGCTCACGCCGCATCGCGTCAAGTTAAAGAAGGGCTCTGCATTTTCGCTGAATTTGCCCGAAAACTTTGAGATAATTCCTGCCGCCGAAGGACTAAAACGGGTGCGTTTCTTTACGAAGTCGCCGGACGGCCGAATCTTCGTAACGGATATGTCCAACCTCGCGGACAACAAGCGAGGTGCGATCTACATACTCGACGACTTTGACGAAAAGACTGGCAAGTTTGCACGCGTCATACCCTATATGACGGGCTTGAGAAACCCGAACAGCTGCCAATTCTACACCGATGCGAACGGACAGGCCTGGTTCTATCTTGCGGAAACTCACCAGCTTACGCGTCGCAAATTTACGCCCGGCGAAACGAAACCTACGGACACAAAACCGGAAGTTTTACGAACTTTTCCAGATTACGGCCTAAGCTATAAATACGGCGGCTGGCATCTGACCCGCACACTTTCGTTCGGCCCGGACGGAAGGCTTTACGTCTCGGTCGGCTCGTCGTGCGATGCGTGCGTTGAAAGAGAAAAGGTTCGGGCGAGCATTATTTCGATGAACCCTGACGGCTCGGATGAACGTGAGATAGCCCGCGGCCTTCGCAACGCCGTCGGCCTGCGCGTCATCGGCGAGAATGTTTTTGCGACCAATCAGGGCGTAGATCATCTGGGGCTATACAAACCCGACGAAACTTTTTACGCACTAAAAGAAGGTACCGACTACGGCTGGCCGTATTGCTATTCGTCAAAAGGCAAGATCTACAAGGACGCAAAATTCAAGCGTGCCGCGGGCTGCAAGGACGTGCCCGCCCCTTACGCCTATTTCCCTGCACACTCATCGGCGCTTGGATTCGATTATTTCAACGACCCGGACGCGGACGCGTCGATAAAGGACGGCTTTCTCGTCTCCCTGCACGGCTCGACCGACAAGCGCATCGGCCACGGATACAAGGTCGTCGTAATGCGGAAGGGTAAGCCACTCGAAGACCTCATCACGGGCTTCTTAACAAAAGGAAAGGTGCTCGGCCGCCCGTGCGACATTATGAAGATCGGTGCGAACGCGTTCCTGCTGACGGACGATAACCATGGTGTCGTTTATCTGGTTCGCAAGAAGGGCACGACGCCCTCGATAGCTGCACAACCTGTTACACCTGCTAGTGAAATAAAGCCAACAGCAAGCGATTCGAATGACGTCGTCTCGCAAAACTCGCCAGCCAGAAGCACAACGTGCTTCGGAGTCGCACTGCTCTTTATAAGTTCGATGTTTTTGAAGTGGGTCTAGCCGCCGATGATCACCGTCGGGCAGCCCATCGTGATCTTGTTCGGTGGACCAACGGCCTCGAGGATGGTGTCTCCCTGACGGGCGGCCGGAAAATTCGCGATCATCACCGTTGCGGACGGTGTAATGACGATGCCGGGGCCGTGCGGCGGTATCGGAAGCGGCGTTACGCAGGAATGAATGTCGGAACCGCCTGCGGCGCTCGATATCGCACTGCCCATCGCCGCCGCCGCCGCCGCCTTTGTCGCCTCTTCAGCGGCTTTTGCTGCCGGCGCTCCGGGCGTGCCCGCAGCGGCGAGAGTTGCGGCCTCAGCGGTTTTAATAACCGCATCTGATGCGGCCTTGGCCGCCTGCATCGCGGCAGCCGCCGCCGGATTCACACCTCGCCAAGCGGGCAAAAAGCCGATGATGACGGTTACCGCCGTCGGCCCGCCCGTAAGAACGGGCGGCAGCGGATGAGCGACCGGATCTGTAATTCTAGCGGCTGGCGGCATAATCTAGAACCTCTCAAATGTATCTGTCCGACGCTCAACTTTTACCCTCAGCGGCCTCGGATCCGAATTGATCGTTTCCACAAGTTTCAGCAGATCCTTGTGGTAGAGCTTGTACGCATTCGAAACCGGAGCCTCTTTGACATCCAGTCCCTCTATCTCCCGCACGAACTGTAAGACAAAGACAACTCGGTCGCTTTCCGCGACCTCTACCTTGGCGTCCGGGCCTTTTGGGAAGTAGGGATTGAATTCTTCGACAGGCAACTTCAACGTCTGTTTGTCCGAAAAGGAACCTCCGGGCTCGACCTTCGTTGCAAATGGAATCTGTCGAAACTCGACGCTTCTGATCATCGGTACCGGCGGAATTCTCTTCGAAAACGTCAAGGTCCCATCGCTCTTAAGACTCGAAAAGAATGGTGCGTCAGCAACGGTATCAAGAGAGCCTGGTGCAAGGAGTACGTTAAATATATAGATCGGTTCCCGCGTATCATTCTTCAAACGATACTCGACCGAGAGGCCATCTTGAGTAATTTCGTAATCGACCGTCAGCTTAGGCATCGCCGAGGTCTGTGTCGTTGTTTGCGTCGTAGTTTCCATTTTCTTTAAAGACACCTCGTTCCGCTCAACCTGAGGCAGACACGCAGTTTGCAAGAGTAAGAGACTTCCGATAAGGAATGCACATCGTGCGGTTGCTCCTATGGGTTGACTCCTATAACACCGTGTGGTCCGCACGCGTGTGAACCCCTCTTTCTGTACGATATTGATTATCATCGTTGATCGTATTCGTCTCCTCGATATGAGGGTTATTCGGCTGACTAGGATCGGGGTGCGTAATATCGTAGTCACCGTGCGCCGCGTGGTCAGCATGAGCCATTTCGTGGTGGAGCCCAACGTCGCGCGGTCGCTGTGAATTCGTGCTCGGATTATCCGGATTCCAATGGATCGTACCGTCAGATCCATTGCCTGTACCAGTTACCGGGCCCGACCCAAAATCTGCCGTATCCCCCGCGGGCATTGCATCAGCAACATTTGAAGGTTCGTAAGAGTTTCCACCCGACGGTTGATGGACTATGGTCGTTGTGTGCCCGCTATTATTCAAATTATTGAGACGCTCCATGCCTTCCGGATAGTTGGACATGGTCGTTAGATCATCTAACGCCTTTTGTTGGAAATTCGGATCGGTGGCACTCGGAGCAATCACGATGCCGTTCCCGACCCTAATACTACCGTCGGCAAGCGTCTCGGTCTGGAACGGAGGCGCATGCTGGCCAGTTAGAGTACGACGACGACGGCCACCGCCACCGCCTCCCGATCGTGGACGGTCGAGATATCCGGGTTCGCCTGTGTCTGCCGGTTCCGCATCAAGCGGGTCGTCTATCGCTGCGGATGATGTACCCATGCCCGCTCCTCCAGAGTTGATCTTCACCGTCGGGCCGGAAATGGTCACACCCGAAAGATCGACAGTTATGAAAGAGCCGCCGACTTTAAAGGTGATCTTCGTCAGGGCCTCCAACGTGATCGCCTGCGCATTCAGCTCCCGCTTTCCTTTGACTTGGGTGTATTGCAGTCCCTGAACATCCTCGACAACGTCGCCTTTGACACCTTCATTGAGTTTGCCGTCGATGCCGATGTAGTTGTCGGCCTTTACGTGCAGGTCATAGTTGCCGCCGACGGTGATGGCGAGGTTGCCGCCGGGTTTGTTATCCGAGCGGACGCCGATCACTTCCTGCCGGTTGCCGCCGCAGGTCTCGTACATCGAGCCTTTGGCCCGCAGATCGTAACGCTTCTGCGAGTGTATGAACACCTGTTCCTTGCCCTGCTTATCTTCAAAGCGAAGTTCGTTAAAGCCCTTGCCGTCGTCCGGGCTCGTGCGTGTTTTTATGTACGTGAGCGTCTTGAACTTCGGCAGATCGTAATGCGGCATCGTCTCGGGGTTATAGACCGAGCCTGTGATGATCGGCTGGTCCGGATCGCCCTCGAGAAAATCGACCATCACTTCCTGGCCGATACGCGGGATGAACATAGTGCCCCATTTGTTGCCGGCGATGCTTGTCCCGACGCGGAGCCAGCACGAAGACGCGGCATTGAACTTCCCGTCGCGATCCCAATAGAACTGCACTTTCACGCGGCCGTATTTATCGACAAAGATCTCTTCGCCCGACGGGCCGACAACAACGGCCGTCTGGCTGCCGTGCATAACGGGACGCGGCGTAACCCGTGCCGGACGGAACGGAGCCTGCCCTTCGCCCTGCGGGATCGACGCAAAACTCACGACGTACGCACGAGCGCGTTCTTCATCCGACACGTAGCCCGGATCTTGAAGAACCTCGATCTTCGTCGATACGATCGTGTGATTCCGGTTATTCTCGGCCGTCGGGTGCATCGTCAGTTTGAATTTAAAGCCCGGTATCAGCGCACAAGAGTCCGATGACCCGACCGCCGTCTTGTATGCGACGTCGATCTCCTGCTGACGAACGTCGATCGTATGCTGGCGTGCCGGAAAGACCTTTGAGAGTTCGTTCGGCTGTTCACCGCCGCTCGAATTGATGCCGTCGAACAGCTTCGCATACTCGCCGTGATAGCTGTAAACTTCGTTGTCACGATTGCCGTTCACATCGAATCGGCTCATCTGCTCGGCCTCAAGCGTGTTGGTCGGCAGTTGGAAATGATGATCTCGAACGCGATATTTTCCGGTCCGAAGCTGGTTCGAGACATGGAACGAATTGATCGCACCTTCCCATTCATCAGGATTGACCAAAATGTCGGTCAAAAAAGGGAGTTCCGCCTTTGAAGGACAAGCGGCGATCGCCGTATCCGAATCGGCGATCACAAGCGTGTGTCCGGAGCTCGTGTGCTCGAAGAAGTAGAAGATGCCTTCTTCTTCCATCAGGCGCGAAGCGAAATCCCAGTCCGACTCGCGATACTGAACGCAGTAATTGCGCGGCTCGTAATTCCCTGAGAGGCGAAGGCTCGGGTTGAAACCATCGAGCACCTTCCTCAGCACGTCAGGAATTGAAAGATTCTGGAAGATGCGATTGTGCGAGTTCTGCGTGAGCAGCCAGACCTGCGGCCGGACGACCGCACGATATTTTGAAAAGCGTTCGTCGCGGCTGCCCTGCGAAAAACGCGTACAAATGCCGTGGAAATAGCGGTTCGCTCCGTCGCGTTGGTTCGCCGCGACCGACATCGGTTTGTTCAGGACCTGGTCGGGCGTGATCGCGAAAGCCTCATAACCTGCTTCCTCTTCGTCGTGCAGAAGATCGAGCTCGAAAGTAAAAAGCTGCGACAGGCCTTCGGTCGCACGCAGGCTATGGATAACGACCTCCTCTTTTGGAAAGGAGGCTGTCGTGAAATATAAGAGTCTTCCTTCTTGGCTCAGTGCCATAATCTTTTCAGGTCCTGCCGGCGGCCTTTTTCTGTTCGAAAACAACTAAAGACGAGCCGCCTAACGATAAATAGACGCGGGTATTGCCTCCGTTTTGCCTTAATAACGCATCGTAAATCGCGGATCGGACCGAGTCGGTGCGGGATCCGGCTGATTCGGCTGTTCGACGAACTCCGCCAGGACGTTCCCGTCCCGGTCATAACGCACGACATGGCCTTCCCAATTGCCGAATTCGATCGGTGACGATTCGCAGTCAAAAAAACTGCACCGCTCAACAGACGTATATTCCTGCCTTTCTCTTGCAGCCGTAACTTCCGCATGAGCGATGATCGCCATCTGGCGGCAAAGTTCGTCGCCTTCGCTGCGCCGCGTCATATGTGTTTCGGCGGCGTGGCAAACATAGAGAACGATATGATCGACAAGGCCGCGCAAACGGCTGAAATAATGCACCGTCTGATAGCTGATCAGATCCGAGCAGAATTGGATCGCCGTCGTATCAAGGTCACGCACGTAGAGGCCGTGAGCCATTATCGACAGCCTGCGAATGCCTGTGTGCAGGACTGCGATATCAAGGGCACGCTCGAAAAAGTCGTCGAGCGTGGTCGATTCGTTAACAGTGATCGTGAAGGTATCGCGCGACGCGGACGGCGTCCGCCCTTCGAGCCGAGTGTCATGTGCGATCAAGTTAACAGCCATCGTCCCTCTCTCCTTGGTCAGGCAAAGTTATAGGTAAAATTCTCGCCATCACCGACCGCGACACGGATGCTCGTTAGAGCATCGCCCTGTGCCATTCTCGACAGAACTTCGCCGGACATCTCCGGCAGGAGCGTGCCGGTGAGAATGTTGTAAACGTTGCGAGCGCCGCTGTCGACGTCCGTGCAGCGTTTTGCGATCGTATCGACAACGTTATCGTCGTAGCTGAACGCCGCGTTGTGATTGTCCTTGATCCGCTGGGCGATCTTGCCGAGCTGAAGTTTGATGATCAGCCGCAGGATCTCATCAGAGATCGGATAATACGGTACCGTCACCATTCGGCCCAACAGTGCGGGCTTGAAAGCCTTGTTAAGTTCCGGCTTGACGGCATCGACCAGGCCGTCCGGCCCCGGCCGCGTGTCCGGATCCGCACAGAGTTTCATTATCGTGTCGGTTCCGACGTTAGATGTGAGCAAAATGATGCAGTTCTTGAAATCGATCTCGCGGCCTTCGCCGTCTTCGAGAACGCCTTTATCGAACACCTGGAAGAAGAGTTCCATCACGTCCGGGTGGGCTTTCTCGACCTCATCGAGCAGAACGACCGAATACGGCTTTCTGCGGACAGCTTCAGTAAGCACGCCGCCTTCGCCATAACCGACGTATCCCGGAGGCGAGCCCTTGAGGCTCGAAACCGTATGTGCTTCCTGATACTCGCTCATATTGATCGAGATCAGATTGCGTTCGCCGCCGTAAAGCGATTCGGCGAGAGCGAGTGCCGTCTCCGTCTTACCGACGCCCGACGTACCGACAAGCAGGAACACGCCGATCGGACGCTTCGGATCGGTAAGTCCGGCGCGCGATGTGCGAATACGCTGTGCGATCGCATCGAGCGCATGATCCTGGCCGAGAACGCGTTCCCGAAGCGTGCCTGCAAGATTGAGAACGGCATTGATCTCGTCGGCGACCATCTTGCCGATCGGAATGCCTGTCCAGCCAGAAATAACCTCCGCGACCGAGCCGCCGTCAACGACGGGATGCATCAGCGGATCTTCGCCCTGCACCTTTTTCAATTCCTCGTTCGTCGCCTTAAGTTCCGCACGAAGCGCTTCAGCGGCCTTGTCATCGATCGGTTCCGGTGCGGGTGCGGTTTCGGCAGCTTCAGCCTCACCTTCAGCTTCTGCGCCGTCGCCAGCGGCCGCCGCAGCGGCTTTACCATTCACGGGAGCGGCCTCATCGAGCCGTGTTTGTTCGAGCTTGAAGCGAATATTGCGGATCTTTTCGACGAGTTCCTTTTCTTTTTCCCATTGGGCCGAAAGCCGCGAAAGCTCTTCTTCGGTCTCGCTGCGTTTGGTCTTCAGCTCATCGAGCCGTGCATCGTGTCCCGCACCCGTAACCTGTTCGCGTTCGAGCGAATCGATCTCGGACGTAAGGTTCTGCACGCGGCGTGTCGCATCTTCGAGCGAAGCTGGCGTCGCACCTTGCCCGATCGCTACCTTTGCACACGCGGTATCGAGCACCGAGACGCTCTTGTCCGGCAGCTGCCGTCCCGTGATGTAGCGGGCAGAAAGCTTTACGCATTCGACGATCGCTTCGTCCAGCACGCGAACCTTGTGATGATCTTCCATCTTGTCGGCGAGGCCGCGCATCATCGCGATCGCCCTTTCTTCATCGGGCTCTTCGACCTTCACGACCTGAAAACGCCGTGCGAGTGCCGCATCCTTCTCGAAATACTTCTTATACTCGGCCCAAGTGGTCGCCGCGATCGTGCGGAGTTCGCCGCGGGCGAGTGCGGGTTTGAGCAAGTTCGCAGCGTCATTCTGTCCGGCCTGGCCGCCTGCACCAATGAGCGTATGAGCTTCGTCGATGAACATAATGATCGGCTGCGGCGAGGATTTCACCTCGTCGATCACGGATTTCAGGCGGTTCTCGAATTCGCCCTTGACGCCCGCACCGGCCTGCAAAAGCCCGAGATCGAGCGATCGCACGGAGACGTTCTTCAAGCTGTCCGGGACATCGCCCGAAGCCACACGAGCCGCAAAACCTTCCACAACGGCGGTCTTTCCTACGCCGGCCTCGCCCGTCAGGATCGGGTTGTTCTGACGTCGGCGCGTCAGGATATCGATGATCTGCCGTATCTCGAAATCGCGTCCGAGGATCGGATCGATCTTGCCCGCGGCGGCTTTCGCCGTGAGGTCTTCGGTGTATTGATCGAGAGCCTTCGTCTTGCCCGGCACGCCCGCGGCGACAGGAGCACCGTCAGACGCCCGGCCTTCGCCGAGAGCAACGGCCTCGCGGCCTTCGGCAGACTCAGCCGTCAGTTCATCGAGTTTCTTTGCGAGCGACTCCGGCGAGATGTGATTGAATTCCCGCGAAATGTCGCGGGCGATGCGCGCAAAGCTCTCATTCGAGAGCAACGCAAGCACGAGATGTCCCGAACGCACCTTCGCTTCGCCAAAATCGACGGAGGCGAGCAGCCACGCATCCTGTATCCATCGCGGTATGCGTTCGCTCAAGCCCGGCGTACGCGAATTGCCGGTCTTCAGGCTCGCAAGCGATGAATCGATGTCTTTTGAAAGACGATCGATATTCACCTCGTAATGCTTGCAGATGCGGTGAAGATCGGTGTCATTCTGTTCAAGGATCTTCGAAAGGATATGCTCGATCTCGACGTCATAATTCGTTCGTGAAAGGCAGGCACCGGCGGCGCCTTCAAGCGCCGTGCGGCAAGTATCGTTCAATCGGCCGACTAGGGATTTCAGATTTAAGTTCATAGGGATCTCTCTTGTGCGTTATGCCGCCATCTTCAGTACTACTTGATCGTCCGGCTCCTTAAAAGGTTTTGTCTTCAAAAAACTCGTCCAGCCGAGCGAAGGCCGCCGGATCGCGCGTGTCGTCAAGATCGTTGCAGGCACCTGTTTTGCCTCAAGGACAAGCTGGACATCAAAATCGAGTTCGTCGCCAACCATGAATTTGACGATCGACTTAAGCGGCTGATGTGCAGTGCCGCTCGGCAAAAAAGCCTGAAAGCGTTTGAGATCAAGTGGTCCCAGTCTAACACGAAACTTGGACTGTTGATCCCAAACGCGGGTGCCAACTATGGCATTTCGACCTAAGCTGCTGTTTTTCGCGCCCAGCTGCGTTACGTCTCTGCCATCGAGCTGCAACCATTGACCGGAAAATTGCTCAACTTTTGCCTTAGCCGAGAAGTGGTCGCTGACCATATTCGCGAGGGCATCAGCCGTATGCGGCGATTGGGCGATCAGCCCGGTATAGGGCAAAAGAGCCTCATCCTCGACGGCCATCCGGCCTCGAAGGCCGCGCGTGCCAAGCCCCGCAAGGTCATAAAGGTACGCGGTGAAACTCTCGTCGCCCGCTTCATAGCCGATCGGAAATCGATACTTCGCCCAAGCTCGATAAAATAGCGAAACGATGCGGTGCGTGAAGATGTCAAAGAACGCCCACATCGTCGTGTCGCGATGGCGGACACGGTCGAGAACAAGTTCCGTGTAATGCGTCGGGAGAGCGCCGGAAACACCGACAACGCCCATAAAGTTGACAAGCATCTCCAGGCGTTCGCTCTGGCCGGTCTCATCAATGACCTTTCGAGTTTCGTGGATCTCGCTTGCCGGAAAATCGAGAGTGATGCGAGAACGAAAACGCACGATCTCCTCATGCGGCATCGCCTCGCCGCCGACGCGCTTCTGATCCTTGTGTATGAGCTCGAGCAGCCGCACGGCCTGAAAGAATTCATAGCTGTACGCTTGTTCTAAAAGCCCTTGCTCAGGCGATAAACGCGGCATATTCCGTTTCTAAAGCAGCTCTCGCGTGCCCGCACGCGGCGAAAATTCCCGAACCGTCCCTTCACGCTGCTCTGTCCGTAAACTCAACTGATTAAAAGAGTTAAGCGATGCGTACATCGCTAGGAAACGCTCCAGCACGCACGCAAAGAGAAAGTAGCCCGAACCGACGAACTGTTCTTCGTCCATGGTGACCGTCGTTTCGACCCCGCGGACGAATCCGGCTCCGACGCGCTTGCCGATCTGTCGAACGACCTTGCGCGATTCAACGCTTTTTATCCCGAGTATCTGCTTGCGCATCGCCGGAGAATCGTCAAAATTATAGAGCATCAAGATCTCCTGCAACGCCTCGGGCGAACCTTTCTCGTCGTTTACAAGCGAGAGAAAGTTGAGGCTCAAATGCGAGATCAACCGCCACTGCGCTCCTCTTCGCTGCGGCGGACGGATCGTCTCGGTCGGCTTTGTCAGGCAGCGAACCCGCGACAGGAGCGCCGTACCTTCGACCTCGAAGTCGCCTTCTTTGCCGCCGAAAGGAAGTTTTGCCGGCAGGTCGCGGTTCGTGCAGGTCGCCTTTACGTTCAGCACATCAACGGCCGGAACCTTTGGATCGAAGTGATCGTCCACAAGCGAAATAAAGACCTCGCTGCCCTCGTCGTTTACCCGCTGCGACGGACGGCGGGCGGCGGACCAGTAAGATTTCCCCTTCTCGCCTCCATAAGCGTGACGCATCGAATAGAACGGTGCGAATTCGCGCATCTCATTCGAACGCGGATCGGTAGTTATCACCTCGTCGATCGAATAGACCTCGGTCGAAGACTGCCTATGCACATCCGGTATCACCTGATATTCGAACCGCTGTTGGTTCAGATAGATCGGGTCGGAAAGCTTCTGGAATAGATTTACGATCGGCGTGCATCCGAGCTTAAATGTCTCGGCCGTGATCGGAGCGACCGGCGGCACGATGTCGCGAAGGTGGATGATCAGATCGAAATGGCTGCCGACCTTTTTGGCGATCGCCTGATCGACACCCATCACATCGACAAATAGATATTTCTGCGGAAAGGCAAAATATTCCGTCAAAAACCGATAGCCGGAAAAACTTCGTTTCGTGTACGGCAAGAGGAATTCGTCCTCGCCAAAACCGACCGTTTTTAGCCCATCCTCTGCCGGAATGATGATCGGATCGGGCGGCTTCGGCGGCAGCATCGTCATCGTACGCGAGCCGATCGGAGCTTCTTTTGCGTGAAACTCGACGGCCGTTGCGTGATTGAAGATGATCTCGTAGAGCGGGTAGATCAGCTGCGGATTGCCATCGAGGTAAAAGCGGAATCGATCGGGAATGCTTGCGTCAACTCCGCGTTTGAACTCGTGCAGATTCGCGTTGCCGAAGCACCGCATCGAGATCACGATCTTCGCTTCGGCGAACATACCGCGCGTATCCTTCGGTGCGGGCGATTCCAGCGTTGCAGACTCGATCTCGATCGGGAAGAGATCCACGTCGTACGCCGTGCGGAACCGGCAAGGGCTGCCATCGACGGGCCGCGAATTAAGCCGCGTTTCCCTCTCGACACGCTGAACGGCCGTGAGCTTGTCCTTTGGCGAACCGTAGCTGAACTGTGAGATCGCCATCGACGGGATCGGCGCAAGATAGTGCGGATACAGGACGTTCAGGAACGCCTCTGTGATCTCAGGAAATTCGTCATCTATCTTCAGCCCGACGCGAGCCGTCAGATAGGCAAAGGCCTCGATCAGGCGCTCGACGTGCGGATCTTCGACGCGCTCTTCATCAAGTTCGAGGCGAGCTGCGATCTTCGGATATCGAAGAGCGAACTCGGCACCCATTCTGCGCAGAAAAACAAGCTCACGCTCGTAAAATGTTAGGAGTTCATCACGCATTCAAGCACAACTGACGCTATCTTTCTTTGACCGCAAACTCACCGCTTCCGCTTGCGATCACCGTATCGAAAATGATCGGCTCGGGAGCGGGTTCCATATCAAGCTTCGCCTCGACGCGGAACTTCACCTGCCGCTCGATCTCGTCAACCGGTTCGAGCGTGATCTTTAGATCCAAAAAACGCGGCTCGAACCGCCTGATCGCCGTCTCGAGCGACTTTACCAGACGCTTCTTTTCAGCCGGCGTCTTCGGATCGAGGCCGAGAATGTCGGGCATACCGTAGAAGACGACCGAGCGACGAACTTCTGCATCCTCAGATACCGTTTCGTCGCCGTGCGAACGCGTATTCAGAAGCCATTCGAGGTCACGGCGGACACCTGCCTTCAGCTCCTGAACGCCTGTAAATCTTGATTTTGGCGGATCTTTGGATGCAGTAGGCTCCATGTCGATCAGACGATCGAGCAATGAAGGGGTGATCCTGATGTCTTCGTCGCGACGAGCCATTCTTCTAAAAACTGGGAAAGGTTATGCCGTTCGGCGAAGCGAACGGCATAACCGGGAAAGGTCCGTGACTTTTCGAAACCTGCGTGTGCGAGGTTAGACCATCTTGTTGGCCTTGACGTCGTAGCCTGCTTTGACCGCACCGCCAAGAGTACCATCGGGCTTCTGCTCCTTGTACTCGAACTCGATCTTCGCAAAGTTCAGCGAGCACTGGTCGCTTGTTTCGGCACCGCCGCCGACGCCGCCGGCGTTGTAGCTCGTAACGAGAAGATCGGTGAATGAGATCTTCAGGAACTCCTGCTGCTCTTTACCTGCCTTGCGGGCGGTAAGGACAGCCTTCTTGATGTGCGTGCCGGTCGCACAGTTGAGCATGAGTTTCGGGGTTGCCTTGCTTCCCTTCATCGTGAAATGAAAGTCCTGGAAGGTTGCCTTGCCGGCACCGCCGCCGCCGCCGTGTCCCATCGTACCTGCCTGGCTTACGCCCCACGAAAACGACTCCACGTCGATCTCGCCTTTGTGTTTGTAATCCTGGCTCTCGCCTTCGATCCCTTCAAGTTTGAGGAAATAATCTACTGTTGCCATTGCTTTGCTCCTTTTTTTATCGAATCAGTTTTTAATAACGCCAACGAACGCGTGCGATTCCATCGGCTTCAGATAAGAGACGCGGTCTTTAAAACCTTTTTGCGTTAGGGCCGGTAACTTTTTTTGGTTGCCGGCCCAAAGCCCCTCCTGGTTCTCAAAATACTGCATCTCGGTCAAAAAACCCGCGAAAACTAACCGTTCGCCGGCTGCGGCAGGTCGGCGACAAGCCTGAGCGAGACAGAAAGCTCGTCCAGCTGGAAGTGCGGCCTCATAAAGGCTACCGCACGATAACAGCCGGGCTTTCCGGGGATCTCGGCTACATCAACCCTTGCTTCCCTTAGCGGATACTGGGCCTTTGTCGCGGCCGATGCCGTATCGTCATCGGTCACATAGTTGTTGATCCATTGGTTCAAGAACCGCTCGCAATCCGTACGCGACATGAACGATCCGATCTTGTCACGCATCATCGCCTTCAGGTAGTGTGCAAAACGCGACACCGCGAAGATGTACTGAAGCTGGGTCGAGAGGCGGGCATTCGCGTTCGCGGCATCAGAGTCGTACTTCTTCGCCTTGTTGGCAGACTGCGTACCGAAGAACGCCGCATAATCGGTGTTCTTACAGTGGACGAGCGGAATAAAGCCGTTATCGGCGAATTCCTTTTCGCGTCGGTCCGTGATCGCAACCTCGGTCGGGCATTTCATTGCGATCTCGCCCTCGTCGGTCTCGAACGTGTGGGTCGGAAGGCCCTGAACGAGGCCGCCGCCTTCGACACCGCGAATCGCAACGCACCAGCCGTACATCGAGAATGCCTCGGTCAAGCACGTGCCCAAAGCGTAGGCAGCATTGCCCCAGAGGTATTTTTTGTGATCCTTGCCGTCAACATCCTCTTCAAAACGGAACGTCTCGGTCGGCTTCGTCGCCGCGCCGTAAGGTTCGCGCATAAGGACATGCGGCATCGTAAGGCCGACGTAACGTGAATCTTCCGATTCGCGGAAGCTACGCCATTTCATATACTCCGTGCGGTCGAAGATCTTCGCGACATCGCGGACCTCCGTCATTTCGGAGTATGTATCCCAGCCGAACATATTCGCCGACGCGGCGCTCAGGAAAGGTGCGTGGGCGGCCGCCGCGACCTGCGAGATGCTCTCAAGAAGCGACATATCCTGCGGGTGGTTGCCGAATTCGTAATCGCCGATCAGAGCGCCGAACGGAGCACCGCCGAAGGTGCCGTATTCTTCTTCATAAACCTTGCGGAACATCGCCGATTGATCGAATTCAAGGGCTCGCTCGAAGTCCTTCAAGAGGTCCTTCTTCGTAGCGCTCATGACCTTGATCTTGAGCATCGGGCCCGTGAGCGAATTCTTTACAAGGTGATGAAGCCCGCGCCACGAGCCTTCCAGTTTCTGGAAATCCTCATGGTGCATGATCTCATTCATCTGCGCCGTCACAAGCCGGTCGATCTCAGCGATACGCGAGTTGATCGCGACGTCCATATTCTTGGACATCGTCAGTTCGCCGCTCATCACCTGAGAGACGAATTCGCCGATCATATCCTTGGCCTGCTCGCGTTGATAGTCATCGCGGGCCATGCGGCCTTCGGTCAATATCTGATCGAGAACGCTTGTGGATTCTTGTGTTTCAACGGTTTGGGCTGCTGCTGCCTCTTCTTTTGATTTAGCCATTTTCTCTTATTCCTCCTTACCGTCGATGCCAAGCTCGCTGCTGATGGCCTTTTGCTTTTCGGCGTTCGCGATAAGATCTTCGAGCATCGACTCGAGCTTGTCGTTGCCGTCCATTTTCGAACGCAGATCGGCGAGACGCTGACGTGCCTCGACGAGCTTACGCAGCGGTTCGACCTGCTGGACGATCCTGTCCGGCTCGAAATCTTCGATATCTTTGAACCGAAGCTCGATGCCCATCTTGCTGCCGTCGTCCTGCAGCTTGTTGTCGATCGTATAAGCGAGACGCGGAGCCATGCCCGCAAGGACCTGATTGAAATTATCCGGGTCGATCTCGACGAATTTCCGATTCTTGAGTCCCGGAAGCGGCTCATCGGGCTTTCCGACGAAATCACCAAAAACTCCGACGACGAACGGAAGCTCTTTTAGTTCGATCGCTCCGCCGACCTCGACATCATACGTGATCTGCACGCGAGGCGGGCGAACCCTGTCGATCTTGTGCTGCAAACTTTCCTTTTTAGGCATTGTTTTGTTGTCTCCTTATAAAATTTCAGTTCCCCGGAACCGGGGCAAAATTACATATTCGATCCGATCCTGAACGAATGGAAAAATATCTTACCACTCTTCGGCCGGCGGTGTTTCTTCGGCCGCGTCCGCTGACGGCTCTTCGTAGCCGCCGTCCCAGCCGCCCGAGGAAGCTCCGCCGCCAAGCCCAAGTGTTTCGCGCAGCTGGCCAAGGACGTTGTCGTCCTTTATGACCTCCTGCAGCCAGCTTTCGAGCGGCATATTGCCCCATTTTACGGCCCTCTGCACGAGGTATGACACCGGCGAATGCGGCTCGGTCTTCTGGAAGAAAGCCGCGACCTCTTCGAGGCGTCTCAAAGCCTCCGGACGGCCTTTTATCGGCCCGGAACCAATACCGGTCGAGCCTGAACCGCTGTCTTCCTCGTCGCTCCAACCTCCGTTGGATTCGGCGGCATCTACGGGATCGGGCTCTTCGAGGCGCTTTTTCTCAAGGATCTTCTTTACCTGTCCGCCGACCTCATCGAGGGATTTCTTCAATCCCGAAAGGCCCGGCATTTGATTCCGCTCGTACTTTGCCTCGATGACCGAATTCAGCTCTTCGATCGCCTCCCGGGCCTCATCGAAGGTAAACTGCATCTGCTCGCAAAAAGCGCGGCGTGTCCCAGCGACGGCCGCCTTCCATTTATCACCGGTCGTGCGGTTTTCGCGTTCGGCCTGCGCCCGCAGGTCATTCCAGCGTTCTTTGGCGGCGTCGTCAAGCGAGTCGAAGTTCGCCGGCATATCGAAGCGTTTCGCATCCTGCCAGTCGTTGAAACTCAGGCCTGCTCCGGCAGTGATCGCAACGTCCCGAACGCTCTGGGCCGCGTTCGATTCCAGCCACGAAACGGCATTCGCACGGCCTTCCTGATCGTTGTCTTCGACGACCGGAAACGCGCCGTCCCAAAAATTCTCATGAAGGCCCGCCATCAGCTTCAGGCTATCCCGAAGGCCGGCGAAGCCGTGCATCTTGATCAACGCTTCGCTCAGCCAAGCCGCGATCTGAAGGTCTTTTGAAAGGGTCGTAAGGGCGTTCACCGCGACATCGACCACCTTTCGGTAGTCGGCCGTCTTTAGCTCGGTCTGCCATTCGCCCTGAGCAACATCGATGTCGGCTCGCCGAGCATCGGCGATCTCATCGTAGATACCTGAATAACGCAGGCTGTCGCCGCCCGGATTTTCCTCGGAAATGGGCGCAAGAAGGGCATCTAGATCGATAACCGGCGGGGTTGGGGTTACATCGCTCATCTATTTGACAGCTCTCCTAGCCGTAAACAAAGGACGTGTGGAAAAAATACGTTGCCGAAGTCCCTTCATTCTACTACGAAAATGAAGAAAATGCGCACGAAAAATCCAACGCCGGAAGCATTTTGCATACAATAATGCGTCATTCTTAGGTCAAAAGAGACAAAAAAGGCCGTCTTCCACAAGAAAAGACGGCCTAAACGGTTATTTTTGCGTAACTTACGAAGTTCTTTGACTAAATTTCGTCATCCTCGTCGACGTCGAGCTTCATCGCTTCGTCGAGATCGAAATCCTCTTCTTCCTCGATCTCATCGGTCTCGATATCAATATCCTCGATCTCCTCGTCCGAGTCAGCACCCGGCAGGTCGAGCGGCATCGGCAGGCCGCCGCGGATGCTATCGACGATATCGTCAAATTCATCACGCGGAACCTGATTTTCCGTCGCATCCGGATCGACCTTGACGTTCCGGTAGTATTTCATACCGGTTCCGGCAGGAATGAGGCGTCCCATAATGACGTTCTCCTTGAGGCCGCGAAGGTAATCGACGCGTCCCGAGATCGCCGCTTCGGTGAGAACGCGTGTCGTCTCCTGGAAGCTGGCCGCCGAGATAAAGGAATCGGTCGAAAGGCTCGCCTTCGTAATCCCGAGCAGGAGCGGGTCGCCGACAGCCGGTTTGCCGCCTTCGTCGCGGACACGCTGGTTCTCGTCCTCATAACGGAAGCGGTCAACCTGTTCTTCCATCAGGAAGTCGGTGTCGCCGACGTCTTTGATCTTCACCCAGCGAAGCATCTGCCGAACGATGACCTCGATGTGCTTGTCGTTGATGTTAACGCCCTGGAGACGATAGACCTCCTGGATCTCGTTGACGATGTAATTCTGCAACGCCGTCATACCGAGAACACGCAGGATATCGTGCGGGTTCAAGGGGCCGTCCATAAGCGGTTCACCCGCACGGACCATATCGCCTTCCTGCACGTTGATGTGCGTACCGCGTGGAATATCGTATTCCCTTTCGCTGCCGTCGTCGCTGCGGACGAAGAGCTTGCGCTTACCCTTTGAGATCGGGCCGAAAGCGACCGTTCCGTCGATCTCGCTCATGACAGCGGTCTCGCCCGGACGACGTGCTTCGAAAAGCTCGACCACACGCGGCAGACCGCCGACGATATCCTTCGTCTTCGTCGTTTCACGCGGGATCTTCGCAATGATGTCGCCTGCCTTTACCGAATCGCCGTCATCGACGAGCAGGTTCGCACGGATCGGCATCTGGTAGGTCTTCAGGACCTTGTTGTTGCCCGAGCGGATCTCGATACGCGGCTGATTCTTCTCATCAGAATCCTTGACGACGAGGCGCTTCTGGCCGGTAACCTTATCGATCTCCTCTTCGACGGTCTTGCCTTCCTTGAGATCCTGGTACTTGATCGTGCCGGACTCTTCGGAAAGGATCGCGAAGGTGAACGGATCCCACGTAACGAGCACGTCGTCTTCCTTGACCTTCTGGCCGTCCTTGACGTGGATCTGTGCACCGTAAACCACCGTGTAGCGGGCCACTTCGCGGCCGCGATCGTCGATCAGAGTGATCTCGGACTGTCTGCGGAGCGAGACCTGTTCGCCGTCGCGGTTCTTGATGACCTTCATATCGTTCGGATTCAGGAACTTGACGGTTCCGTCCATCGCGGCGACGTGTTTGGTCTCCTGTTCGAGGCGTGCCGTACCGCCGACGTGGAACGTACGCATCGTCAGCTGCGTTCCCGGTTCGCCGATAGACTGTGCGGCGATAACGCCGACCGCTTCGCCGATCTCGACCGTGTTGCCGGTCGCGAGGTTGCGTCCGTAGCACTTGACGCAAAGGCCGCGGCGGGCTTCGCACGTCAAGGGCGAGCGGATGCGGACCTTCTGCAGGCCGGAAAGCTGTATCTGTGCGGCGATGTCCTCGTCGATATCCTCGTTCGCCTTGACGATCTTCGTACCGTCAACGGGATCGATGATATCGTCGAGCGAAACGTAACCGACGATGCGGTCACGCAAGGACTCGACCTCTTCACCGTTGCGGATGATCGCCTCGGTCCAGATGCCGCGGACCGTTCCGCAGTCGATCTCCGAAACGATCACGTCCTGCGCAACGTCAACGAGACGACGCGTCAGATAGCCCGAGTCCGCGGTCTTCAATGCCGTATCGGCAAGGCCCTTTCGGGCACCGTGCGTCGAGATGAAGTACTGCAGAACGTCGAGGCCTTCGCGGAAATTCGCAAGGATCGGGTTCTCGATGATCTCGCCGGACGGCTTCGCCATAAGGCCGCGCATACCGGCAAGCTGGCGGATCTGGGCTTCGGAACCGCGAGCACCGGAATCCGCCATGATGAGGATCGGATTGAGTTCCTTTCGCTCTTCTTCGCGGGTGTGCATCGCCTTGAACATCTCACGCGAGACCTGATCCGTAACTTCGGACCAGATGGCCGTGACCTTGTTCGTACGTTCGAGGTCGGTCATCGTTGCGTCCTCGTACTGCTTGCGGAGTTTTTCGACCTCCTTCAGGGCCTTGTCGATGATGCCCTTCTTTGAAGGCGGCGTGACCATGTCGTCGATACCGATCGAGACGCCTGCACGCGTAGCGTAAAGGAATCCCATCGTCTTGAGGTCGTCAAGAAGTGCCACGGTCTGCTCGTGTCCGAGTTTCAGGTGGCAGAAGGTAACGAGCGACTGCAGGCCCTTCTTCTTCAGAGTTCCGTTGATGTACGGCAAGCCGTCGCGGGTCAGGCGTTCGTTAAGGATTACGCGGCCTGCGGTCGTTTCGATGATCTGATCGACGTTGTCCCGGACCATCGCACGCATCACGTCCTGGTTATTGTGCTCGAGCGTAAGATCGACGAGATCGCCCCTCCATCGGAGCTTGATCTTCGACTGCGTTTCGATGACTCCCGCATCAAGAGCGAGCAGAACGTCGTCGATCGAGTTGAATGCCTTGCCTTCGCCCGTCAGTTCGTCGCGGCTAAGCGTAAGGTAGTAGCAGCCGAGAACGATATCCTGCGAAGGAACGGTGATCGGCTGGCCTGACGCCGGCGAAAGAAGGTTGTTCGACGCAAGCATCAGAACGCTCGCTTCGATCTGCGCTTCGGGCGAGAGCGGAATGTGCACGGCCATCTGGTCGCCGTCGAAGTCGGCGTTGAACGCCGTACAGACGAGCGGATGGATCTTGATCGCCTTGCCTTCGACAAGCACAGGCTCGAAGGCCTGGATACCGAGGCGGTGAAGCGTCGGTGCACGGTTCAAGAGCACGGGATGCTCGCTGATCACCTCTTCGAGGATGTCCCAGACGATCGGCTCTTGGCGCTCGACCATTTCGCGTGCCTGCTTGATGGTCGCGGCATGCTGTTCGCGTTCGAGCTTGTTGTAGATGAACGGCTTGAAAAGCTCGAGGGCCATCTTCTTCGGCAGGCCGCATTGATGGAGCTTGAGTTCCGGCCCGACAACGATGACCGAACGGCCCGAATAATCGACGCGCTTTCCGAGCAGATTCTGACGAAAACGTCCCTGCTTGCCCTTCAAAGTACCCGAAAGCGATTTGAGCGGGCGGTTGTTCGCACCGCGAAGCACGCGGCCGCGGCGTCCGTTATCAAAGAGAGCGTCGACCGCTTCCTGAAGCATTCGCTTCTCGTTGCGGACAATGACCTCAGGAGCACGCAGCTCGATGAGCTTCTTCAAGCGGTTGTTGCGGTTGATGACGCGGCGATAGAGATCGTTGAGATCGCTTGTCGCAAAACGTCCGCCGTCGAGAGGCACGAGCGGGCGAAGCTCCGGCGGAATGACCGGAATGACGTCAAGGATCATCCACTGCGGATCGTTCCCCGAACGCATGAATGAGTTCGCGACCTTCAGGCGCTTGCTGTATTTGAGTTTCTTCTGCTGCGAGGTCTCATCGCGCATCTTCTGGCGAAGGTCCTCGACGAGCTCTACGATGTCGATCGTCTGCAGAAGATCCTTGATCGCCTCGGCGCCCATCTTCGCAACGAACCCGTTCGGATAATCGCGGCTCAGTTCGCGAAAACGCTCGTCGTTAAGCAGGTCCTTTTCCTTGAGGTCGGGCACATCGCCCGGATCGACCACGATGTACGTCTCGAAATAAAGGATCTTTTCGAGATCGCGCAGAGTAATGTCGAGAAGATGCCCGATGCGCGACGGCAGCCCCTTGAAGAACCAGACGTGCGAACACGGCGAAGCAAGCTCGATGTGGCCGAGGCGTTCGCGTCGGACCTTCGACTGCGTAACCTCGACGCCGCACTTATCGCAGATCACTCCGCGGTGCTTCATCCTCTTGTATTTGCCGCAAAGACATTCCCAGTCAGCCACCGGGCCGAATATACGGGCACAGAAAAGGCCGTCGCGTTCGGGCTTGAATGTGCGGTAGTTGATCGTCTCCGGCTTCGTAACCTCGCCGTGCGACCACGAACGGATCTTGTCCGGCGAAGCAAGGCTGATACGGATCGCCTCATAATTCGGCGTCAACTGAGTTTTGTTATCGTTATTGAATCGAAACATATTTCTCCAAGTTCAATGTTCCAGGTTCAAGGTTCCAGGTTCTTCAAGCTCTTTAACTTGGAACCCGGAACTTTGAACTTTGAACCTCTTAATCCACTCCCACCAGAGCGTCCACGCCGGCGGCGACCTCTTCGGGATCGATCTGATCTTCCTGAATGAGTTCGACATCGAGACAGAGCGACTGCAGTTCGCGTACGAGCACGTTGAACGATTCCGGAATGCCCGGCTCGAAATTCGAAACGCCCTTGACGATCTTTTCGTAGATCTTCGAGCGGCCCGCAACGTCGTCCGACTTGCAGGTAAGAAGCTCCTGCAGGATGTGCGCCGCACCGTAGGCCTCAAGTGCCCAGACCTCCATTTCGCCGAAACGCTGTCCGCCGAATTGAGCCTTACCGCCCAACGGCTGCTGCGTGATAAGGCTGTACGGCCCGATCGAGCGTGCGTGGATCTTGTCATCGACAAGGTGCGAGAGCTTGAGCATATAGATGTAACCGACGGTTACCTTCTGCTCGAACTGCTCACCGGTCAAACCGTCGTAAAGACGCGTCTTGCCCGACGGACCGACCGAATTCGGCAGGTCAAGCTCGTCGAACTTGCCGTTCGCCTTGCCGATATATTCCTTGATCTCCTTCTCGGTCGCACCGTCAAAGACAGGCGTCGCAAAGTGCAGCCCGAGGATGCGGGCTGCCCAGCCGAGGTGAGTTTCGAGGATCTGGCCGACATTCATACGCGAAGGCACGCCGAGCGGATTCAGCACGATCTCGACCGGCGTTCCGTCCGGCAGGTACGGCATATCTTCCTCGGGCAGGATGCGTGCGATAACGCCCTTGTTGCCGTGGCGGCCTGCCATCTTGTCGCCGACCGAAAGCTTACGCTTCATCGCGACAAAGACCTTGACCATCTTGATCACGCCCGGAGGCAGTTCATCGCCCTGCTTGAGCTTTGTGATTTTCTCGTCATAGATGTCGCGAAGAATGTTGATCTGACGCTCGGTGCGCTGTTCGTACTCCTTCACCTCGCCCGCGATGTCGATCGAGCCGGCCGAAACCTCAGCCTTTCGAAGCACCTTCAGCTCGATGTCGGCCAGCAGTTCGCGTGTCAGGACGGTTCCTTTCTTGATGACGATCTCCTTGCCGTCAAGCAGGTCTTTCGTCAGTTTGCGTCCGTCGAAAAGCTCGAAGATACGCTCGTTCCGCTGCTCTTCGAGAATACGGATCTCGTCCGCGAGATCGCGGTGAAGATCGTCCTCTTCCATCGTCTCGATATCGAGGCTGCGTCCGTCCTTATCCTGTCCCTTGCGGGTGAAGATCTGGACATCGACGACCGTTCCGTCGATTCCCGGCGGGCAGGTGAGCGATGCGTCCTTCACATCGCCGGCCTTTTCGCCGAAGATCGCACGAAGGAGTTTCTCCTCGGCGGTCAGCTGCGTTTCGCCCTTCGGCGTAACCTTTCCGACGAGCACCGAACCCGGTTTTACCTGAGCGCCGATGCGGATGATGCCCGATTCATCGAGATCGCGGAGCATATTCTCGCCGATATTCGGAATATCGCGAGTGATCTCCTCGGGGCCGAGCTTTGTGTCCCGTGCCTCGATCTCGAGCTCCTCGATGTGGATCGACGTATAGTAATCGTCCTTGACGAGGCGTTCGGATACGAGGATCGCGTCCTCGAAGTTGTAACCGCGCCACGGCATGAATGCGACAAGCACGTTGCGTCCCAAGGCGAGTTCGCCTCGGTCGGTACAAGGTCCGTCAGCAATGACCTGGCCTTTGCGTACGCGTTCGCCGACAGCGACGATAGGCCGCTGGTTGATACACGTGTTCTGATTCGAACGCGTGAACTTCACGAGCGAATAGATGTCGGCCGTCACCTCGCGTGAGATCGTGCCGTCAACCTGATGGTCGGCTTTCACGATAATGCGTTCGGAATCGACATAATCGACGACACCGTTACGTTTTGCGATGACCACAGCACCCGAATCGCGTGCGGCGATCTTCTCCATTCCCGTCCCGACGTAAGGCGATTCTGCACGCAGAAGCGGCACTGACTGACGCTGCATGTTCGAGCCCATAAGAGCACGGTTCGCGTCGTCGTTCTCAAGGAACGGTATCAGCGAAGCGGCGACCGAAACGAGCTGCTTCGGCGAGACGTCCATATACTGGATCTCGCTCTTGTCTGCGGTGATGAACTCGCCCTTTTGCCGTGCGGCGTTTCGCTCATTGACGATGTAGCCTTTTTCGTCAAGCTCGATATTCGCCTGGCCGATGATGTAAAGGTCTTCTTTCCACGCCGTCAGATAGAACGGATACGGTTCGAATTCGGCCTCTTTGCCGTCCTTGATGCGCTTATTGGCGTTCACGACAGCCTCCATCGGCACGTGTTCGCCCGGCTTGAATTTCGTGTCGCCGCCGTTCAGGACCTTTACGTATTCGACGACGCGGCCATCCTCGACCTTTCGGTAAGGCGACTCGATGAAGCCGAATTCGTTGATCCGTGCAAAGCACGAGAGCGACGAGATGAGGCCGATGTTCGGGCCTTCAGGCGTCTCGATCGGGCAGATGCGGCCGTAGTGCGTCGGGTGCACGTCGCGAACCTCAAAACCCGCACGCTCACGCGAAAGTCCGCCCGGCCCAAGTGCCGAAAGGCGTCGTTTGTGCGTGATCTCGGAGAGCGGATTCGTCTGATCCATGAACTGCGAAAGCTGCGACGAACCGAAGAATTCGCGAACCGCCGCCGTAACCGGTTTTGCGTTCACGAGGTCGCGCGGCATCGTCGTGTTCATATCCTGCTGGATCGACATCTTCTCCTTGATCGCGCGTTCCATCCGCTCAAGGCCGATGCGGAACTGATTCTCGAGCAGCTCGCCGACGGCGCGAACGCGTCGGTTTCCGAGATGATCGATATCGTCCTGGAAATAATTCTCGCTGTCGCGCTTCATCTTGAGCAGATATGTGACGACATTGATGAAATCCATCGGCGCAAGAAGCGGATCCGTGATACGGTCACGCTCGTCCCGGCCCATCTTGATGTTGAATTTCAGGCGGCCGACACGCGAAAGGTCAAAACGCCGTGCATCGAAGAACATACCTTCGAGCAGCCGATAGGCCGTCGGAACGGTCGGCGGATCGCCGGGACGCATCTTGCGATAGATCTCGAGCAGGGCATCGACCGGCTTGGAGATCGCGTCCTTCCTCAGCGTTGCCGAGATCACCTCGCCGATAACGTCGCGTTTCGGGAAGAAGACCGAAAACTCGGTGACGCCGCTCTCAATGATCACTTGGAGCTTGTCGGTCGTGATCTCGGTATTCGCCTCGATGATGACCTCGCCCGTTTCCATGTTGACGACATCGTCAAGTGCGAACGCACCTTCGAGATCGGCCGACATCACGCGAACCTTGTCCTTCTTGAGATGACGCAGGTCGGAAAGGCCTGATTTCGTGATCTTCTTGCCCGATCGGACGACATCTTCTTTCTTGTCTTTGATGTCCTCATCGGCACGCATCCCGACAAGATTCGTCTCGCCGGACTTCTCGACCTTGAAATAGACCTTACCCTTCTCGACCAGAACGGTGTCGGTCGTGTAGAAGAGCTTCAGGATACTCGAATTGCTGTATTCCGCGTTCTTTACGACCTCTTCGAGAATATTGTCCGAGACCGTCTTCATATCGATCTGCGGGTTGAGCCACAGGCCGAGCGCACGCAGGAACACGGTCGCGACTATCTTTCGCTTACCGAGACGAGCGTGCAGAATGCCCTTCTGGTCGTATTCGAATTCGACCCACGAACCGCGATACGGAATGATCTTCGCCAGGAATTCGTCGCGGTCGCCCTTGAAGAAAACGCCGGGCGAGCGATGCAGCTGCGAGACGATCACGCGTTCGGTACCGTTGATGATGAACGTGCCGTTATCGGTCATCAGCGGGATCTCGCCAAAGAAAACGTCCTCTTCTTTGATGTCGCGAACGGTCGCAACGCCTGTATCGGGATCCTTGTCATAGACCGTCAGGCGGATCTTCACCTTGAGCGGCACGCTGTACGACATACCGCGTTCCTGACACTCCTGCTGATCGTGCTTGTGCTTGAGGCCGACTGGCTCACCGCAGTTGTTGCAGAGATTCGGGCGGACGGCGTTGAATGTGCCGCAGTTCGAACAAAGCACTTCGGCCGGGTTGAAAGGATCGACCTTGATCTTGGCCGAACAATTCTTACAGTTGGCACGCAGATGTTCGAGGCCCTCCAGGTTGCCGCATTTGCATTGCCAGTTTCCGATCTGATACTCGACGTATTCGAGCGTCGCCGTCTCGCGAAAATCCGAGACCGGGAAGATCGACGAGAAAACGGATTGAAGTCCGACGTAGTCGCGCTCTTCCGGGATCAGGTCCATCTGGAGGAACCGGTTGTACGATTCGCGTTGGACCTCGATCAGGTTCGGGATCTGCGCCGTGGTGTAGATCTTCGAAAAATCCACACGTTCCGGCGACTGGCTCGTTCGCCGTCCAAGCCCCGATGTGTTGTTCTGAAGAGGATTGTTGATCATATGTCTAAAAAGCGGGCTATAAAAAACCTATTGCAATTTGCCCCGGACAATTGCTACGATACCTGCGAACAAGTTCGGTGCCCTGTCCGGTTTGGTTCCCTTACCGACCTTCGCGTAAAGAGACGCCAAATGCGGCCGTGAGCAAAGTTTGCCCAGACCGCTTATAAGCAGTAAAAATACTGTTTCGAGTTAACGAGCGTGCCGAAAAAAGGGACACCTACTCTCCATTTTCGAGGCGAAGAAAGTCCGCCTCCTAAAGCGCCACCGGCAATGCGGTCTTCCGATCCGTCACCACCGCACCGGCAAGATGCCGGAAAACCACCCTCGAATCCACGTCAGAGTGCGGAACCTGTTATCATAACAGACCCGAACCGATAAAGCAATACCAAGATCTAGAACCGGGACGACGCGTCTTTCCCGCCAAAGATAACGATCTTGGCCGCTCACAGGCCTTCAAAGGTTGCCGGTCAGGACCGAGCGCCCTTTAACGGGACACCCGGCCTGCCGGATCTTTTCGCAAAGAAAAGCGAAAACGAAGCTTATTTGACCTCTACGGTCGCACCCGCTTCGGTAAGCTTTGCCTTGATATCGTCAGCTTCTGCCTTGGAAACGCCTTCCTTGAGCGGTTTCGGAGCACCGTCAACGAGGTCCTTTGCTTCCTTGAGGCCGAGGCCTGCGACGATCTCACGGACGACCTTGATGACGCCGATCTTATTGCCGCCGGCCGCCGCAAGGATAACGTCATACGAATCCTTCTCTTCAGCTGCGCCTGCACCATCGCCTGCACCTGCACCGGCCGCCGCAACCATAACCGGAGCTGCTGCCGCTGCTGCTGAAACACCAAAAACCTCTTCGAGTTCCTTGACGAGCTCCGACGCTTCGAGAAGCGACATACCCTTCAAATACTCAACAACATCGTCTTTTGTAACTGCCATGATAATTATCTATCTCCTAATTTAGGGTTCTCTGTTTAGTAAATCGTCAATAGTAAATCGAAACTGTCTATTTCCTATTTTCGATCCACTATTAACTGTCTTTGCCGCTAGAACCCAGGGACACAAGAGCGAATGGGCTGCATCACCTTTCGCGTCCGTATCCGAAGCCGCCTGCGACCTGACAATCACAAACGCTCGTTTTACCTTGAGTACGGCCTTAGCGGGTAAATACCCGCAATTTCAAACTTCGAGACCTCAGGCCGCAACCGGACGTGAGCTCTCGAAAAACCTTATTCAGCTTTCGCTTCATCCTCGGCAGGTGCCGCTTCCGCTTCTGCGGCCGGCGCCTCCGGAGCAAGCTCCAGGACGTCTTCGGCCGGCGCTGCCTCTTGAGCAGGGGCTTCCTCGGCCGCGGGTGCAGCCTCAGCTGCCGGTGCAGGTGTTCCTGCCGCACGGCCTTCCTGCTCGCCGATCTGTTTGATCACGACCGCAAGGTCACGCGGAACCGCGTTGATTACCGTTACGATACGCTGTGCCTGAGCGTTGAGCACATAGAGAAGCTTCGAAATAAGCTCTTCTTTGCTCGGCAGGCTTGCGATCGTCTTGAGCTGTGCAAGATCGACGACCTTGCCGTCAACGACGCCCGATTTGAACGTATAATGATCGGCATTGTCGGCCACGAACTTCGAAACGGCCTTTGAAAGCACGACCGGATCGTTGTCCGTCCATGCAAGAGCGGTAACGCCCTTGAGATCGCCCGAGACCTCCTCGTACGGCGTGCCTTTGACAGCGATGCGGGCAAGCGTGTTCTTTACGACCTGATACCGGCCGCCCGCGGCACGGATCTGCTCTCGAAATTCCTGATCTTTCTGTACTGTAAGCCCGTTAAAGCTTACGATCATCGCGGACTTCGAATCCTTAAGGGACTCGGCAAGTGCGTTCAGATCGTTCTGTTTTGTTTCTCTCGATTTCATCTTTCCAGTTGAGCCCTAAATTCCGTGTGGACTCTGCAACACTCCAAACCTTAGGCGTATGCCAATTCGTCAAGAAGCACGCCCGGGCTCATCGTGGCCGCGAGATTGATCTTCTTCAGATAACGTCCCTTTGCCGTGGTCGGCTTTGCCTTCATAACGGCGTTGATAAGGACGCGTGTGTTCTCTTCGAGTTTTGCAGGGTCGAACGAGACCTTGCCGACGGGCGAGTGAATAACGCCCGTCTTATCGACGCGATATTCGACCTTGCCGGCCTTTGTCTCTTCGACGGCCGTTTTCACGTCCATCGTAACGGTACCCGTTTTAGGGTTCGGCATAAGGCCGCGTGGGCCGAGGAGCTTACCGAGCTGTCCGACCTTGCCCATCATATCGGGCGTCGCGATCAGAGCATCGAAATCGAGCCATCCGCCTTTTATCTTCTCGACGATGTCATCTCCGCCGGCGACATCCGCACCCGCATCTTCCGCCTCTTTGATCTTGTCGCCTTGAGCGACGACAACGACCTTCTTGGCGGCTCCGCCAAGGCCGTGCGGCAGAACGACAGTTCCACGCACGAGCTGATCCGCTTTTCGCGGATCGACGCCGAGCCACATCGTCAGTTCAACTGTTTCGTCGAATTTTGCGAAGGCGATCTCTTTAAGTTTGCCGATCGCTTCGTCGAGTGAGTGCTTCTTGCCCGTCTCGATCTTCTCGAGAGCGGCAAGATATTTCTTACCGTGTTTCATTTTACCTCCAGGTGTTAGCGGCAACTTGCGGTTGCCTCCCTTTCTTAGGGACGAGGGGCTAGGGACAAGGGCTCATTTGTGCCCTCGTCCCTTGTCCCTAAACCCATTTTTATCCTTCCACTGTCAGTCCCATCGACTTGGCAGTGCCCTCGATGGTACGCATTGCGGCCTCGATATTCGTCGTATTGAGGTCCTGCATCTTCTTTTCGGCGATCTCGCGGATCTTGTCACGCGAAATGCTGCCTACCTTTTCACGATTCGGTTTGCCCGAACCCTTCGGTATTCCCGCTGCTTTTCTGAGCAGATCGCCCGCCGGCGGCGTCTTAGTCTCGAAAGTGAACGAGCGGTCTGCATAGACCGTTATCACGACCGGTATCTTCATATCCGGATCGTCGTTCTGCGTCTTGGCGTTGAACGCCTTGCAGAACTCCATGATGTTGACGCCGTGCTGGCCCAAAGCCGGGCCGATCGGCGGTGCAGGGTTGGCCTTACCGGCCGGTATCTGCAGCTTGATGTAACCTTCTATCTTCTTTGCCATTTCTTTCTCGGAACGCGGACGCCCCCGTCCGCAACACAAAACTTTTGATCTTTTTATCGCAACGCATGCGGACGAGGGCGTCCGCGTTCCGTTACTCTTCTTCCGCGAAGGTCACTTTTTCGACCTCCAAAAAGCTCAATTCGTACGGCGTCGAGCGGCCGAAGATCGTGATCGAGACCTTCAATACCGCCTTGTCCTCGTTGACCTCTTCGACCTTGCCGGTAAAGCTCGCGAATGGGCCGGACTTGATCCTCACGACCTCGCCGACCTGATACGTGAACTTCGGTTTCGGCTTCTCGGTCGCGGCCTCGATATTCAGGACGATCTGATCGACCTCGGCCTGGCTGAGCGGCGTCGGCTGCTTGCCGCCTAAGAATCCTGTAACCTTCGGGGTCGCCTTGATCGCGTGAAAGACGTTATCAGGGATCTTGCCCTTTTCGTCACATTCGATCTCGACAAGCACATAGCCCGGATAGAACATTCGCTCCGAGACGTATTCTTTGTTGCCGCGAAGTTCGATGACCTTCTCTTTCGGCAGCAGGACGCCGGTGATCTGCTCGGCTAACTCCATATCGCGGATGCGAGCGTTCAGGCTTTCAACGACCTTATTTTCGTGTCCTGAATATGTGTGGATGAAAAACCACTGCTTCATTTCAAATATCCTTAATTAAAGCCCCGCGATCTTGTTTATCACCCAGGAAAGGCCGTCAAGCAGATACACCCAGATGTAATCAGCAACGAAGAGATATAGGCCGAAGAATATAACGCTCACGATAACGACGATCGTCGTATTGCGAACCTCTTCCCGGTCGGGGAAAGTGGTCTTGTCGAGCTCGGCTCGCGTTTCTTTGATAAAAACGCCGATCCCCTCTTTTTCCTTCTTGGGCGCTTGTGCTACAGCTTCGGACACCTTATTTCTCTCCTTCTAGACGAGGCAAACTCTCGATTTAGCGCGGTCCTCGTTCACGATCATTGCAATGGCAGGGGTACCAGGACTCGAACCCGGACCTAAGGTTTTGGAGACCTCCATGCTAACCATTGACACCATACCCCTATCCCAATTGCGGAATTTCGAATACGGAATGCGGAATTATTCCGCCTTCCGCACTCCGCGTTCCGCATTTATTTGTTTTCTCTATGCAGCCTGTGCGTACGGCAGCGACGGCAGAATTTATTGAGCTCAAGCCTGTTCGGCGTGTTCTTCTTGTTCTTCGTCGTTACGTAATTCCGCTCTTTGCACTCTGTGCACTGCAAAACGATGTTATCTCTAGGCATAATTCGTTCGTAGTTGGTTGTTCGCTGTTCGTGGCCGCTTTTTCAACAACGAGCCACAAACAACGACCAACGAACCTTTTTACTCAACAACTTCTGACACGGTACCTGCACCGACTGTGCGGCCGCCTTCGCGGATAGCGAAACGCAGGCCCTTCTCCATTGCGATCGGTGCGATGAGCTCGATCTCCATCTGGATGTTGTCGCCCGGCATCACCATCTCGACCCCTGCAGGCAGGTTCGCGACTCCCGTAACGTCCGTTGTTCTGAAGTAGAACTGCGGGCGGTATCCGGTAAAGAACGGCGTGTGTCGGCCGCCCTCTTCCTTGGTCAGCACGTATGCCTCTGCCTTGAACTTCGTGTGCGGCGTGATCGAACCGGGCTTTGCGATGACCTGTCCGCGTTCGATCTCCTTGCGGTCAACACCACGGAGCAGAAGCCCGACGTTGTCGCCCGCCATTCCCGAATCAAGAAGCTTCTTGAACATCTCGACGCCCGTTACGACCGTGTTCTTCGTATCCTTGATGCCGACGATCTCGACAGGCTCGTTGACGTTGATCACTCCGCGTTCGATACGGCCCGTTGCGACCGTTCCGCGTCCCTGGATCGTGAAGATATCTTCGACCGGCATAAGGAAAGGCTTGTCAGTCTCGCGTGCCGGCGTAGGGATGTAGTCGTCCACCGCCTGCATCAGCTCGTCGATCTTCGCTTCCCATTCGGCGTCGCCTTCGAGTGCCTTCAAGGCCGAACCTTGAATGACAGGGATGTCGTCGCCCGGGAACTCATAGCTCGAGAGAAGCTCTCTGACTTCCATCTCGACAAGCTCCAGGAGCTCCTTGTCATCGACCATGTCCACCTTGTTCATGAACACCACCATCGCCGGCACGCCCACCTGACGCGCCAAGAGGATGTGCTCGCGTGTCTGAGGCATAGGGCCGTCCGTCGATGCGACCACGAGGATCGCTCCGTCCATCTGTGCCGCTCCCGTGATCATGTTCTTCACATAGTCGGCGTGGCCCGGACAGTCGACGTGTGCGTAGTGACGGTTCGCCGTCTCGTACTCGACGTGCGACGTCGCGATCGTGATACCGCGTGCCTTCTCTTCAGGTGCGTTGTCGATCGAATCGAACGCACGCACCGTGATCTTCGGATTGTGCTTTGCCAGCACCTTCGTGATCGCCGCCGTCAACGTCGTCTTCCCGTGGTCCACGTGACCGATCGTCCCTATGTTCACGTGCGGCTTACTACGATCGAATTTCTCTTTGCTCATCTTCTATTCCTCAAAAAACTATTTAGTGTCGACCCCTAAAAACTTCTTAATATGCTTCGCTAACTGCTCATCAACTTCCGAATGCCTTGGAACAGGCTGTTTTCGTCCGTTTTTCACATTCACATAAACATCGTGTCGTGAACCATGTCTGAGCAGAACGCAGCCGGCATTTTCCAACTGCCTGATCAACTCCTTCCGCTTCATATCACGACTTCTTTGACCTGATATTCCTCCGGAACCTCATCCATCGCCATCAAGAGATATGCATCCTTGATGTTCTCTTCCAATTCCTCGACCGTATCGCCTTGGGTCATGATCTCAGGGTGCTCAAGCAGCTTTCCAAGCCAAAACCGATCAGATCTCCAATAGACCATCGTCATCTTGGTTGTCGCTTCACCCAACATCACTTCACGCCCCGTTGCCTTGTCGACGACTCTACGGCAACTCAAATTCAAAATCTGGAGCCCAAATCGGGATTTGAACCCGAGACCTTTTCCTTACCAAGGAAACGCTCTACCCCTGAGCTATTCGGGCCTTTCTCAACAAGAGAACTTGGAGCGGGAGACGAGGTTCGAACTCGCGACATTCAGCTTGGAAGGCTGACGCTCTACCAACTGAGCTACTCCCGCATAGTGATTTCGGATTTCGGATTTTCGATTTTGGATTGAACTCGTCTCACCACGAGCCGCTTCAATCCCAAAATCTAAAATCACCAGTCCAAAATCGATCTGGTGCATGGGGTAGGATTTGAACCTACGTAGGGAATTAACCCGTCGGGTTTACAGCCCGATGCCATTGACCGCTCGACCACCCATGCAATTCCTGGTTCTCAAGGCTATTTAGGCGCATTTTCAGTGCCAAATAGCAAATTTCCAATAATAGCGAAGAGATTTTCAACTTGCAAGTCCAAAAGGGCGGGTTTTGCCAACGTTAGGCGTCCGGTTCACTTGGAACCGGCTCGCGGGTGGAATCTTTCGTAATTCCTCTTTAACTGCTTGCTCGTAATGTGCGTGTATATCTGCGTTGTCGAGATGTCGGCGTGCCCGAGCATCAGCTGCACCGACCTGATATCAGCGTCATTTTGGACAAGATGCGTCGCGAAAGAATGTCGCAGCGTGTGTGCCGAAACGCCCTCGAATCCGCATTTTTCGGCGTATTCCTTGATAATTCGGTGAATCGCGTGTCGATCGAGCGGCCGGCCGCGTTCGCCTAAAAAAAGCCTCTCAACGCGATCTTTCGGCTTTCGCACGGCAAAATACCTCCGCAGCCACTCGATCGCGCTTCCGCCGATCGGAACCTTACGCGTCTTGCTGCCCTTTCCGGTCGTCGTCAAAATGCCGGATTCGAGGTCAAGTTCGCTCAATTTCAGATTCGCAAGCTCGGAAACACGCAGCCCGCAGGCGTACATCACCTCGAAGATCGTACGGTCGCGAAGCCCGTTCGCGGTCTCAACGTCCGGAGCCGCCAGAAGCTGCTCGATCTCGGCCGAGTTCAGAAACCTCGGAAGGTAAAAGGTCTTGCCGGCCGCCATCAAATTCGCGGTCGGATCGGCAGAAATATGCCCTTCCATCGCCAGGAACTTGAAAAAGCCGCGAATGGAACTCAAATATCGCCGTCTCGACGTCTCGGTCAGCCGCTCGACCGCCAAGTCCGTCATCCATTCGCGAAGGTCGCGTTCGTCAAGCTCCTTGACCTCAATGGCCTGTTTCTCACACCAGGTCGAAAGGCGTCTCAGATCGCGCGTGTATGCCTCGACAGAGTTCTTCGCAATGCCCTTTTCAGCCTTCAGATACGTAAGATATTCCCGAATGAGATCTCGACTCACAACAGCAGTTTAGCAGACTATTGGACAAGCCAACTCTTGGCGGCGTTCTCTCAATCCGGAGGCTCGCAAAGATAATCCTTTCCGGGTTTGACGTTATATGTGCGAAGCAGGTCATCGGCCTTGTTTCTCGATAAATTCCAGCTCCTCAGATCGCTTCCTTGTCGAATCTTCTCGCAGACTCTCCACTTTAGCCTGTCATGAGCTCTCCTTGCGTCTTCGGGATCGAGCTTATCAAACGAGCCGATCAACGTAGGAAGAGCGTCATCGCTCAAACTCGCATTGTAATACGCGTCAAAATCCCGTCCCTGCCGCATAAGCTGCAGATTCGTCTCGGCAATGAACGCGTGCGGATTCATTAGATTTGTCGCACCGAGGACCGCGACGGCCGCCCACAACGCTCCCCACGCGAAACGGTTCCTCGCCCCGCGAAGCACCGTCAAACCAAACCACACGAACACGACCGCAAGCCACGTCATAAAGACCATTGGATAGAATCTTATGGTCGTAAGTCCGTAACCCGATTCGCCGGTAAGTATAACGAGGCGTTGAGCCGCCGACGCCATTATCACGAATAGAAGGACGATCTGCGCTCCTGCCAGGACGCGAAAGACCGTCGTCGTGCGGCTCTTCACGCTGCTGCGGATCAGCCAGTGGGAAGCGAGAAGTATCGGCAGAACGAGCGCTGAAGCGAACACGAGTTCGCCGAAACCGCGCCGTGCGTATTCCGAAAGCTTAAAGTCCGGCGTCGCCTGCACAAGGTCCAGCCCGCCGAAAAGATACGGGATCTGAAACGATACAAAACTTATAAAAAGAAGATCGAGTAGCCCCAGCAAAAGCACTATTTCGACCGTGCCGAGCGTAAAGACCGCCGGAACCTTCGAATTATCGATATTCTGCCATTTGTCGAGCCTTGACTTGAACGACGGAACCGACGGATTCGTCACTATAGTCTCAAAAAGTTCGGGCTCCTTTGCCGCAGGCGGATCGGAGCGATTAATGTGCTCAACGACCGTCGCATCGATGACGTGTTCGTCGGTTACGGCAGGCTCGGCCGCCATTCGGTCCACGAAAGAACCGCCTTCGCTCCCTCGTGCGTCCTCTTCTTCGCTCGCCGTCTCGGGAACGTCGCCCGTCGCTTGCGGCTCTTTTCCGAAACGCTTCAGGGCACCGCGAAAGTATCCTGCACTCAGCCACGCGAACGCCGATGCGAGCATTACGTGTCCGGCAACCATCGAAAGATCGATATTGATGATCTTATTGACCGACGCTTCAAAAGCCGCGTCCGCTGACATAAACAACGCTCCGAAGATGAACACGAGCGGCAACGCGATCGCAAGCCCTCGAAGCATCGCGAACGCCGTCTTACTTGTCGCGCCGCCCGACGTCTTCTTCCAATCGATGTCGCTGCCGAGCAGAAGGAACGGGCCGAATACGGATGTAACGCCCGACCACGCGATGCCGGCAATATAGTGGAACGTTCCCGCGATGTGTGCCTTGATCTTGAGATTCGCGAGAAGAAGCACGCCCATCAGTCCGAATATGGCGAACGTATCGAAAACCAGGAGTTCCACGGCCGCCCGGACCACATACATCGAAGCAAAAAAGAGAATTGCCGCCGTGAGTGAGATGTTCGCTTTCGTGAGGAGATCGGGTCTGTGCCGCCACGCGATCACGCCGAGACTGGCGAAGAATAGCAGGTTAAAGACGAGGATATTTAGCCCCCAAACTTCAGCACGCAGCAAATAGTCAGCGGCCAAACCGATCCCGATCGCCGCACTAAGTACCGTAAGACCAAACTTCGCTTTCTCTTTCATTTTCAAAAATTCAGATCCGTTTCATCGCGTCGATCAACGCTTCCATATGGTCGAGATAGCGTTCGAGGGCCGCTCGACCGGCGTCTGTTATCGAATATTCCGTCAGCGGCGTCCGTCCTTTGAAGGACTTTTCGCAAGTGATGTAGCCCGCCTCTTCCAGCTTTCGCGTGTGAACGCTAACGTTGCCGTCGGTCGCCTCCACGAGGTTCTTTAGTTCTGTAAAACTCAGCCTAAGGTTCGCCGCGAGCGCGCTGATTATCCCCAGTCGAAGGCGTTCGTGAATGACCTTGTCGAGCTCGCCCGAAACAGCACCTGCCGCCTTCTCGACACGCAGAATGCTCTTGCTCGCGGGCGGCTCAGCCTTTATTGCCAGATTCGTCTTTGCCATACCTTTCTTCTCAACTTCCCGCGAACCGCGTCCCGAAGATGCCGACGGCGAGTTCCGCCCATACGAGCAAGAGCACCAAAAGCACTAGCGCCAATGCAGCGATCCGCATTCCAACTCCCTTGACGAGCCTGAGCACCAACTCACACGCAAAGCCCGCACTCAGCAGCAGGACGCCCGCCGCGACAAAATCCATCGGCTTCCAATTCACTTCTGCAGTAAACTGCATCGCAACGAACGGGATAAGCAGAAGGAACGCAGTTACAACAAAGATTCCCGCAACGCGTAGATTTTGAATCGTCATATTCATATAAAGACTCCCGATAGCCTTCTCAGCCTCCATAACGACGGGCGATGATCGCTCCGAAAATGATGTGAAGCCCGCCGAAAGTGATCGCCATCATTGTGTTCGCGTAGTTCGTCGGCAGCAGGAACGAAATTGCTCCTAACACCATAAAAAGCCAGCCCATCACCGGCACTACGCGTACCGAAAATGCGCCGCCGCAAGCCACCGCCGCCCCATAAGAGAGCATGCAGACCGGAGCCATTTCGTAATAATGGCCAAATTTCCACAACCCAAGAACGATCGCAACGCCGGCCACGAATGGCGGAGCGGAGCCGAACGCGAATTTTTTGGCAGGCGTCGAGAACAGCGATTGGCCGGCGATCTTCGACTTTTGCCACATCGCCAGAAGGCCGATTAGGAACGCCAGCAAGGCTTCGACCAGCCAAACGGACAGCGCATCGACAAGATAGACCTGACGGTTCGCGATATACGCCGCTGCGATCGCCGTCACGCCCATCAGAATCCCGCCATAGCCCGGCACCGCGGTGAAGGACGCCGAACGCTCCATCGTCGCGCGTATGTATCGAAGATTGTCCATCGCCCGGTCGCTCAGGCTCTCGGGCTCGTTTTGCTCTTCTTTCATTAACGGCCGCAGTTTCGCCATATTCGGAACAATACGCCAAGTATTTGTGCTTGTCAAGCACTTTGTATTACAAAGCATGAACTAGCTGGTAAGGATGGTGTTAGAATGCGTGCATCCTAAGTAGGCTCGGCTTTCGAGCCGTTTGAGTTTTTTACCGAATTAAACAAAACTCCCATTGAACTTGTAGGATCGAATGCTTTTTCAATTGGAGGATAATTCTATGTTCAGCTCGAGCAGCAACGGCGGATTTTCGCTTAAGGCCTATCAAGGCTCTCAAATGACATTGCTCGCAATGGATGCGGATAACGCCCCGCAAGACCATTTGTTTGCAGGGTTCACACTTGAGTACACTGAACCGGGCGGTGCCCGAAGGCCGATCAAGAATCTGCTCAACTTTGCGGGCACCGACACTATAACTTCGTCGGTCGACTCGCCCTTTCAGGCTTTCAAATGGGTGCATTTTCCCAGCAGTTACTCACAACTTGCGATCCAGGCCGGAAATTGGACGTATCATTCGACGCCCAGGTTCTTTGCGGCGGACGGTTCGCTCACGCCTCTTGATCCATCACGAACGTTGAATGTCATGATTCCGGTCGACGACTTCTCGAAGGGAGGCCTCGACGTCGGCTTTACCAGAGCATTTTTAAAGTCCCAGGCTTACGCCAAGCGTTTCGGTGCGCAAACTCCGCTAAAGCCGAAGGGCAACTGGCTTTTTGACACGGCGGCAAATGCGGGAAAGATGAACGGTAAGGATTTCACTTATGAAGATATGTACATCTGGCTCGGCTACACGGCGCGACGCCGCATTTACGAAACCCTGGATGAGGCTCTGTCTGACAGTTCGATCACCGTCGAGATGTTTGCCTACGATCTGAATGACCCGGGAACGGCGGAACGCGTTCTCGCTCTTGCAAACAATGGCCGCGTAAGACTGATCCTCGACGATGCCGCACTGCATGTTTCGACGCAGACAAAACGCTCACGCGAGGACGAGTTTGAGAAGAAATTTCGAGCAAGGGCGACAACGAACTCCGAGATCTTCCGCTGTCACTTTTCCCGTTATGCACACTGCAAGATCATAATTCTAAAGAAGAACGGCAAACCTTTTAAGGTGCTCACAGGCTCGACAAACTTTGCAATTACCGGGCTCTGTGTAAACGCCAATCACGTGCTCATTTTCAACAGGCCCGACGTTGCGAAGTATTATTCGGATACCTTTAATGAGACCTGGATGGTCGGCAAAGCATCACCATTCGCTAAAACAAAATTCTCGATCAAGACATCGACCTTCGCAGGGCAAGGACTTCCAAAGACGGAGATCACGTTCTCGCCGCACGATGAAACACGAGCGAAGGCCGTTCTTGACGCCATCACGGTCGAGATCCAGAAAACGTCGACTCGATCGGTACTCTTTGCCGTAATGGAGATGGGAGACACGAGCACAGGCTCGCTGATCCACGCGCTTCGACAATTGCACAAGGATGATTCAATTTACACATACGGCGTGACCGACAATAGCTCCGGCGACATCTCACTTTACAAGCCGGGCCGCAAGAACGGGCTTCTGATCGATGCAAAGAAGGCAGTGCGTGAGCTGCCGCCGCCTTTTGTGACGGAGAAGAGTATAGGCCTCGGACACGCGATCCACCACAAGTTCGTTGTCTCGAATTTCAACCGCGCGAACGCGCGTGTCTGGTGTGGTTCGTCAAATCTTGCCCTCGGAGGCGAAAAGCAGAATAGCGACAATCTGTTGTGTATAAAAGACCAGGATGTTGCGACCGCGTTCGCTATCGAAGCGATGCGACTTACGGATCACTATAATTTCCGGTCTGTTCGCGAGCCGACCATCGGACAGCCAACACAGAAACCGAAAGCCTTAGACAGAACCGGTAAGTGGGTGAAGAAATTCTTCGATCCTGCCAACATTAGGTTTGTCGAGCGAAAGACGCTGGCATAAGGTGGACTCCACGCTCACTTCCGGGCCTTTGCCGGCTCGTTGACAATGTCGCCGAGATTTTCGATCGGCGGTGCATTCGGATCTTCGACGGAAAAGGTGAGCCGTTTGCCCTGCATCAGGAAATTCTTGCCGTTCCACTTGTAGCGGGAGCGTGTAAAGAATGTCGGGCAGCAGAGCTGTTCTTCGTCGCCTGTGATCTTGCCCGTCTCTGTTTGGCCGAGGATGAAACGGTCGCGGCCATAGAGCTCGACGATGAGTTCGCCGTTCTCGGCACGCAGGTCCTTCAATCCACCATCGGCACGATCGCCGGTGCGGAAAGGCCAGATGAGCTCAGGTTTGCCGTCTTTCCAGGTGAAAACGTAAACAAGCTGCGGTATGGCCGAGCCGGCGGTCTCGATCTTCAGAACGACAAAGGCTTCGTCCGCACCGTCTCCCGTAACGTCGAAGTATTTCGTCGTAACATAGGACATCCCGATCCGTCGTTCGGCCTTTACGGCGGCCTTCGTTTCGGGATCCATATCCTCGCTTGTCGCGGCCTCGACCGGAGCGACCTTGCCGTTCACAAGCGTGATCTCTGTCGTTCCGTCGGGATTTTGCCAACCGCGTGGCAGTTCGTAAGTGTGGTTCTTAAAATCGAACGTGCCCAAAGGTGAGTTTGTCGTTTTACTCCTATCATCAAGCAATTCCGCCTGCAGATTCGGGATCGTCGGCGTCGGTTCGGGAGTTGCCGTGATCTCGGCCGCAGGCGGCGGCGAGGTCGTTTCCGAAGTGGTTTCCACCTTCGTACCGCAGGCCGAAAGGGCGGCGATCAGGGCGATATATTTTACTGGCCTAAAGAACTTCAAAAACAATTTCTTAGGATCCCCTTGCAGCAGCGTCTAACGCGGGCTCATTCTTAGGCCCGCGTCAAACTGCGATATTTGATGCGATGCGGCTGGCCTGCATCGTGGCCGAGACGGCGTTTGCGGTCTTCTTCGTACTCGCTGTAGTTGCCGTCAAAGAATTCAACACGGCTATCGCCCTCGAACGCCAGGATATGCGTTGCGATTCGATCCAAAAACCATCTATCGTGACTTATTACGACGGCGCAGCCCGCAAAGTTTTCGAGAGCTTCTTCGAGTGCTCGCATCGTGTTCACATCGAGGTCGTTCGTCGGTTCGTCGAGCAGAATGACATTCGCACCGCTCTTGAGCATCTTTGCGAGGTGAACGCGGTTGCGTTCGCCGCCCGAAAGCTGGCCGACGCGCTTCTGCTGGTCCGAGCCTGAGAAGTTGAACCGTGAAACGTATGCGCGCGAATTGACCTCGCGCTTTCCCAAGTTCAGAACATCCGCGCCTTCGCTTATCTCATCCCAGACCGTCTTGTCCGCATCGAGCGAATCCCGCGATTGATCGACATAGCCGAGCTTCACGGTCGGGCCGACGCGGAAAGTGCCGGCATCCGGCTTTTCCTGCTCGGTGATGAGTCTGAAAAGCGTCGTCTTGCCGGCGCCGTTCGGGCCGATCACGCCGACTATTCCGCCCGGCGGCAGTGAAAAGTCGAGATCTTCGAACAAAAGCTTGTCGTCATACCCTTTCGAAACGCCTTTTGCCTCGATCACAAGATCTCCGAGACGCTCGCCCGGCGGGATGAATATCTCGAGGTCTTCGCTGCGTTTTTCGCTCTCGACCGAGACGAGTTTCTCGTAATCGTTGATGCGGGCTTTTGATTTCGCGTGACGGCCTTTCGGCGACATACGGATCCAGTCGAGTTCACGCTGCAAGGTCTTTGCACGCTTGTCGTCCGCCTTTTGCTCCCTTGCGAGACGCTCTTCCTTTTGCTCGAGCCAACTCGAATAATTCCCTTTCCAAGGGATTCCCTCGCCGCGGTCGAGTTCGAGGATCCAGCCCGCGACGTTATCGAGGAAATATCGGTCGTGCGTAACTGCGATGACCGTGCCCGCGTATCGCTGCAGATGCTGTTCGAGCCACGCTACCGTCTCGGCGTCAAGGTGGTTCGTCGGCTCGTCGAGCAGAAGAATATCGGGCTTCTGCAGAAGAAGACGACACAGTGCGACGCGGCGTTTCTCACCGCCGGAAAGGTTCTTAATCGGAGTCTCGGGCGGCGGACAGCGGAGAGCGTCCATCGCCATCTCAAGCCGCGAATCCAGATCCCACGCATCGGCCGCATCGAGCTTTTCCTGCACTTCGCCCTGACGCTCGATGAGCTTTGCCATCGCGTCGTCGTCCATCGGTTCGGCGAATTTCGCGTTGATCTCCTCGAATTCCTTGAGAAGATCGACGGTCTCTTTCGCTCCTTCCTCGACGATCTCGCGAACCGTCTTCGCGTCATCGAGTTTGGGTTCCTGTTCGAGAAACCCGACGCTGTAGCCCTTTGAGAAGACGACCTCGCCGTTAAAATCCTTGTCCGTGCCCGCGATTATCCTGAGCAGGCTCGATTTGCCCGCACCATTTAGCCCCAACACGCCGATCTTCGCCCCGTAAAAGAACGACAGGTAAATGTCCTTCAAAACAGGCTTCTTATCGTAAAACTTGCTGACCTTGACCATCGAAAAGATGATCTTGTTCGGTTCTTGTTCACTCATTCAAAAGTATTGTAGCCGACAAGGGGCGGACGGTAATGCGCATACCGCGGATCGTGGGCTTTCCGCTTCGCTTACCGGGTTCGATCGTGATGATGTCTCGATAATCTATTCTAAGGGATTGTATCAGCAAACAGCGTCCAAATCACCTAATTTTCTTTCGGCATTCCGAATTTCACATTCCACATTCCGCATTTCTTATCGCACCTTTTCGCAACTTTTGCGAGTTCGAATTAAACTCTATTTGACGGTATCGGGCTTCACGGGCATAGATGGACAATCAACTGATCATAACCTGCGTGATCCTTGGGGTTGCGCTCGTGCTCTTTTTAAGCGGCAGGCTGGCGGCGGACCTTGTTGCGTTGCTTGTCGTGGTTGCGCTCGGGCTGACGAGCGTGCTGACGCCGCAGGAGGCATTTTCCGGCTTCAGCCGTTCGGCGGTGATCGTGATCATCTCGATCTTCGTTCTGACCGAATCGCTCCAGAGGACGGGCGTTACCGAACAGGTCGGCAACATTCTGCTGAAGGTCGGCGGGACCGGCGAATTGCGGCTCACGATCGTCGTGATGATCGCCGGCGCATTCCTTTCGCTCTTTATGAACAACATCGCCTCGGCCGCGGTTCTGCTGCCGGCGATGTCGGGCCTCGCGAAACGCTCGGGCGTGAACACCTCGCGTCTGCTCATCCCGCTCGCTTTCTCTACGATACTCGGCGGCACCGCAACGCTCTTTACGACATCGAACATCATCCTGAATTCGGTCCTTAGGGACAACGAACTTCCCGTTTTCGGCCTCACGGATTTCGGTTATGTCGGCCTGCCGATCGTCATCGTCGGCATACTTTACGTCGCGTTCATCGGCCGCAATTCGCTCCCCGGCGAATCTCCGCTCGAACGCACGCATATGCCGTCCTCGGACCGCGGCGACCTTATCGAAGCTTACGGCCTGAACGAGATGCTCTTTAAGGCGCGCGTGCCCGACGGCTCAATGCTGATCGACCGCACGATCGCCGAATGTTCGCTTCGGGAAGACTACGACGTCAACATCGTCGGTATCGAACGCGAGGGGAAACGCATCCTTCATCCAACGCCGCAGCGGCACATACGCCGCGGCGACATCCTTGTCCTCGAAGGCGACGAAGCGGATTTTCGCAAACGCGATATCGAACCCTTTATGGAGTTCCTCCCGGAGACGGAGTGGCACGAGAGCGACCTCGAATCACAGGTGATCGACGTCGTTGAGGCGATGCTCCCGCCGCGTTCGCGTCTGATCGGAAAGACGATCCGCGACGCGCACTTCCGCGAAAAATACGGGATGAGCGTACTCGCCATCTGGCACGGCGACCGCGAGGTCATCACCGATCTCGGCGATGAAAAGCTGCATTTCGGCGACGCACTTCTGCTCCAGGGTCCGCGTGAAAAGCTTCACGTAATGAAGGACGATCCGGACATCCTGCTCCTTGCCTCAGATGAAGAGGTCGAGATCACCGTGCCGGGAAAAGGACGCGCGGCACTGATGATCTTCTTTGCGACGCTCGGCCTCGCCTCATTTCTTCCGGAACTGACGGCCGCGATAATGCTCGGAGGAGCGCTTGCGATGGTCGTCGTCCGCATCATTACGACCGAGCAGGCGTACTCCGCGATAGGTTGGAAGAGCGTCTTTCTCGTCGCCGGAATGCTGCCGATGGGCGATGCCCTTCAAAAGACGAATGCGGCCGGTTATGCCGCACAAGGCCTGCTCCACCTGCTCGGCGGCTACGGGCCGTACATCCTCGTTGCGGCATTGTTCATCGTAACGGCGATCGCAACGCAGATGATCAACGGCGCCGTAACTGCCGCGATAATCGGCCCCGTGACCGTGCAGCTCGCGCATCAGACGGGCGTAGATCCGCGATCTCTCATAATGACCGTCGCGATGGCCTGTTCGATGGCATTCATAACGCCGCTCAGCCACGCCGTTAACGTTCTCGTTATGAGCCCCGGCGGCTATAACTTCAAGGATTATATGAAGGTCGGCGTGCCGCTGACCGCCGTATTATTCGTTGTTGTGATGATCGTTCTGCCGTTAGCATGGCCGTTCTAGGAGCACAGGCATATTTTTGCCCCTGGTCGGAATCAAAGGATCGAGACGCGTTGTTCCCCGATGATGAAGAGTCTTCTTTGCGTGCTTAGCCTGGCAATTTTTGCGTCGATCTGTTCGGCGCAGTCCGGCCGCGTCCGCACTGAGCCCACGCCGACGCCGACTCCCGTCCGCGGCACGATCTACGTTCCCACTGAAGTTCCGCGCGCAAAACCAAAGCTGACACCGACTCCGCAGACGGCCGACACCGACGATGACACGATCCGCGTCGATTCGCTCCTCGTACCGATACCCGTTTTTGTGACCGACCGCAGCGGACGCTCCATCACGAATTTAAAGGCTGCCGACCTTGACCTTCTTATCGACGGCAAAGCCTCACAGATCGGCGAGCTCGTCAGAAGCGACGCACAAGTGAGCCTCGCGATGATCTTCGACAATTCGAGCAGCGTGACGCTCGCTCGCGATTTCGAAAAGGAGGCGGCCATAAGATTTTTTCGCAAGGTGATACGTTCGGGCCGCGACCAGGCCGCATTGTTTTCTCTTGCCGATGTTACTCGGCTTGAACAGCCGCTGACACGCGATATGGGCGCGATCACGAATGCTATCCAGCTCTTCCCGCCGCCGAAAGGTGCGACCGCCCTTCTCGACGGGTTGATCGAGGCCGCTCAATATATGCGCGAGGCACCGGGACGCCGCGTCATCGTTCTCGTTTCGGACGGCGAAGACACTTACAGCGATCTAAAGACGACACTCGAGGATTCGATACGCGCACTTCAGCTCGCCGATGTTCAGGTCTTTGTCGTGAACACAAAGGCTTTCGAGAATTTCAAGCGGACGGGCGTTCGCGGCGGCAATGCTAACATTCGCTCGCTGACCGCAGAACGCCGCATGGGCGAGATCACGGCGCAGACCGGCGGCGAGGTCTTCAGCCCGATCGACGAACGCGAAATGGACGCCGCCTTTGCGCGCATTTCTGCCGATCTTGCCGACCAATTCACGATCTATTTTTATCCCGACAAAGAGGTCGAGACGCCCGGACAGATGCGCACGATATCGGTCGCCGTCAAAGGCAAACCGGATCTGAACGTGCGTGCTCGCAAAAGCTATTACGTGCCAAAACGCCTCTAAAGACGGTAAACTCGTTCGAGAAACTATGCTAAACGCGCTGATCGCAGAGTTCCTGCAGCATCTCAAATACGAGCGCAACGTTAGCCCGCACACGCAGCGGAACTATGCGAGCGACCTAGAACAGTTCCGAACGTGGATCCTCTCGATCGAGAAACGCGAGGACATCGAGGCCGGATCGATCGACCGCCTGACGATCCGCGAATGGATGGCGTCGCTGCACGGCGATCATAAGAAGACCTCGATCGCAAGAAAGCTCGCGTCGCTTCGCACGTTCTTTCAGTTCCTCGTCCGCGAGCACCGCGTCGAGTCGAACCCGGCCAAGCTCGTCGCAACTCCGCGCATCGAACGCAAACTTCCCGCACATCTCTCGATGGAGGACGCCGTTCGCTTCGTCGAAATGCCGAACGTCGCGACCGATCTCGGCCGACGCGACCGTGCGATCCTCGAAATGCTCTACGCTACCGGGATACGCGTGAGCGAACTCGTGGGGATGAACTTGTCGGATATCGACGTGTCCGAGCGGCTCGTCCGCGTGCTCGGAAAACGCAGGAAGGAGCGTATCGTTCCGTTCGGCGAACCGGCGCTCATGGCGTTGCTGCTTTATCTGAACGACACGCGGCCGATCTTCATCGCGGCAGGAAAGGAGACCGTCCGCGACGAAAAGGCATTGTTCCTGCATCGCCGCGGAGGCCGCCTTACGACACGCAGCGTCGGCCGTCTCGTCGATAAATATATTCGGGAATGTTCCGGGGTCTTCAACATCTCGCCGCACAGCCTTCGGCATACATTCGCGACGCACCTGCTCGACAACGGCGCAGACCTACGCGACATCCAGGAACTCCTCGGCCACGCACGCCTTTCCTCAACGCAGATCTACACGCACGTCTCAATGGAAAAACTCATCGAGGTTTACGACAAAGCCCACCCAAAAGCGTGAGTGCATGCAGCTACTTGCTTTTACGTTTCTTGGCCATTTCTTCAAGGGCGCGTAACCGATTCTCTCCCTTTGCATCCATCCAAAGTTCGACGACTCCAGATGGGGAGATGCGGGCGATGAATGGTCGTTTTTGGTTTAATACAAGCCGGCAAATATGGCGAAGGCCCGCCTCTACGGCTTTTATCTGCATTTCGCTGGTAATATTCGGACTGGTAAAGAAAAATGCGGCGACGCCGGAGGCCATTATTGCTTGGTTTTCGAGCGGATTTCTCTTAATATTCTTGTCGCTGCTGACAACTATCCAACCGCGTTTTCCGCACACCGCGATCCAATCAACATCGGCCTCGGTCGGGCGAAAATGATCGTCGTGTGCTTCTACCTGAAGGCCCAAACGGCGAAGGCCTTCAACAAGGCGGTATCGCCCTGATGACCTATCAACAAAAAAAACAAATTCTTTAAGCTGCTCGGCGTATGACGCCTTCGTACTCGAGAGCTTGTTCGATTTCCGCTTTCCCGATCCCATAGTCCTCGACCAAGTCCGTTATTTTCTCCCCTGCACGAAAGCGTCCCGAGATGACATTAGTAGGTACTCCCGTATCCGAAATTGTCGGACGGCCGAAGGCCACCAGCGGATCTATTGCTATGGATCTGGGTTCGTTCTTGAGCTTTTGCAAAACGGTCTTCTCTTGAGAAGGGTGGACGATCAGTTCGCGGGAGAACGGATACAGACGCAAAGGCTGCATATCAGGATCGCGATCTATCCTGTGTAGGTATTGGTCAACGGCCTCCTTGATAACTTGCTGACCTGCTCGCGAAGCGCAGATCAGATCGCCGGACTTCTCGATAAAAAGATCGAACTGATCGGTCCAAAACTCGACATTAGCGAGCGGATTCGGAGTCGTCGAGAACTTCTCCTCGAGAAAGGCCAACGCAGACCTGACCTTTTGAAACTGCACGCGGTGAACACGCCTGATGCCTGACAGCACGTGCAACTCGATCAAGTTGATGAACGAAAGTAAGCGTGTATCCGCTCCGGCAGGTTGAACAACTGAAGGCCACCATTTGCTCGTCCCGTCACCTAAACGGTACGAACGACCAACCACCCACGAGCGCAGCGTAACCTGACTCATCTTCAGGTACTTGCTGGCGTCGCCCAGCGTATAGATCGGAATTTCGCGAGGGTCCTGTCCGTACACTCGTTCAGCTGTTCTATTTATAGGGTCCCCGTTCTGCACGTTGTTGGCTCCTCCACCTATGCTTTTCAATATTATCGCGATATTGACACTGAATTTATACCACACCCACCTACAAAAGCGACATCCGCAGGAAACCAAATGTTATTCCGATGAGTTAGGCAGAGCAACCTTCACCTCCGGGAATTCCGTGGTGAGTTGTTCCTGCGTCTTTGAGTCGATCTCGCCGCGGAGCGGACGTGCGCCGACGTTCGATTTGAAGTTGCCGTTCTCATCGTAAAGACGGCGGTATTGGGCGGTGTTGCGGATGATGCCCTGGACGTATTTCTTCGTCTCCTTGAACGGGATCTCCTCGACGAAATCGTCGATCTCGGGCGGCAAAGTCGCACGCCACTGCGGCACGCGTCCGGGTCCGGCGTTATATGCAACGGCGACGTATTCGACGCGCCCGAATTTTGCAAAGAGTTCCTTTAAGAAGGCCGTTCCGAGCTCGATGTTGAGCGCGGGCTGGTAAAGATCCTCGGCCGACGCAGGCATCTGCGATGCTGAATTTCGCCGTGCAACACCCTTTGCCGTCGGCAGCAATAGCTGCATCAGGCCGTATGCATTCGCTCCCGAACGTGCCCGCGGTTCGAAGACCGTTTCCTGGCGAATGAATCCCGCTACCTGATATTCATCAAGCCCGCGTGCCGCTGCCCAACGCTTTATGTCGTCCCAATTCGAGAGCGGATAAAAGAAGTTCCACGCCTCGCGATCCATCTCTTCGGGGAACATCTGCGCATAATCCGGATAGCTCTTCTGCATAGCGACAAGCGCCGAGACGTTGTCGCCCTTCATTCGAAAATGGCGTGCGAGTGCGAGGTTCACCTTCGGGCTTGTCGGAGCAGTTTTGCGTGCTTCATTGAGTTCGTCGATCGCCCAATCGAATAGCCCCACGATCGAGAGTTCGTCGCTTTTTACCGTGCGTTCGATCTCGTTCGGGCCGGCCGTCTCGCGTGCGACCGTAACGGTCCGCAGATTTGCCGCAGCCTTTCTGACCTCTTCGCTCACGTTCTCATTTCCCTTACAGAGCCCGCGGCCTTTCATCGCCGTAAGCCGGTCGAGTGCCAAGTATCCGTACCAATTCGCTCCGTATCGATAGGCGGTCGCATCATACAGGACGCACGCATCGGCGGTGTTCCCGGCGCGTTCCGAATCGCGTGCCGACCAATAACCGGCTTGCCCGCGATTGTCCGTATCCTTATCGGCGTATCGGGCGAGATGTTCGATCAGCATCCGCGAAGAGATCGCGAAGTTCCCCGATTCGTGTTTGTCCCACGCCGCACCGAACTGAGCATCCGCGACCTCGATCGACTGCGGAAATGCGGCGACGACCGTTGTGTAGAAAAAATTCGCCTGCGTCCTGTCCTTCACTTTCTCGGCCGCGAGGCCGAGATCGACGAACGTCTTAGGCACGAGTTTGCCTTGCGGGAATTTCGCTCGCATCTCGTCCATCAACTGCCGTGCGTCCGCCCACATACGCGCCTTCGCAAACCCGAGCGCAAGTTCGCGATACGCGGCCTCGCGTTCCGCAGAACTCGTCGGGACGGCCGCGAACGCTGCCTTCGCATCCGCAGTTCTCCCAGCCGAAGCGTATGCCGTCAACGCGCGCAGCCGAACGGCGGGCGTGACCGACTGCGGAAATCTTGTTTCGAGCGTCTTGAACTCGTTCGCGGCATCAGAGAATTGGTTCGCGACGAGAAGGCGGTCCGCACGCGCGAGCTGCTCGTCGCCGTCCTGCGGATCGAGCGATTCGCCTGCGGCGGTCAGCGTCGTGGCGGCGGCCTTCGCTGCATCCGAGCCGGCGGCGAAAAAGTAAGCTCTCCGATAGTATTTGCGGGCTTCGACGGGTGAATTCTGAGCCTCGTACGCCTTTGCGGCGGCGAGCAGTGCATCACCGTCATTTTTCTCTAAAAGTTCGACGAGCATCGGCGGTACTTCGACGGCACGTCCCGAAGAGGTCGCGGCCTTCGCCCACGCGATCTTCGCTTCACGCACGCGGATCGAGGTCGGATATTCTTTGAGCAGCTGCTCGTAAACCTTCGCGGCGTCAGCTGGCCGGTTCGCGGCCGCGAGAGCATTTCCGCGCAAGAGCAAAGCGTAGCCGCCGACCTTCGTCAGCCGTCCGAACTCGTTCGAATCGAGCAGTTTCGCGGTGCCGTCAAAATCACCCGCGTCGAACCGGATCTTCGCGTGCAGCAGCTTCGCCAATGCTCCCGTTCGTTTTCCCCTAAAACGCGTCTCGATCTGCGCGACCATCGCCTCGGAAGGCATCTTTCCCGCAGCGGTGATCGCACGCAAACTCTCAAGCGCCTGCTCCTCGGTTTGCTGTGCAGAGCACCCAACGGTGAAGAGAACGGTCAAAAAAAGGAGAAAAGAGGTAAAAGAGGCGATCTTGGACAGCATAAGACTCAAAAAAAGGAATAGAATCGACACAAGCGACGTAAAAATCGTTCAGATCCGAGCGAATCTGTGATATATAGTAACAGAAACCAAAAACTCTCCTCCTCTAACAATATGACCAGAACATTGCTAACCATTCTGGCGACCGCATTGTTGGCGGTCTCTGCGGCTGCACAGGACGTACCCACACCCGTCCCTTCATCGACGCCGGAGGACGTCGTAAAGATATCAACCTCACTCGTTCAATTCGATGTAACTGTTACGGATACAGATGGTCGGCCGATTACGGACCTTCGGCCGAATGAGATACAAGTTTTTGAGAACGGAAAGGAGCGGAACGTATCCGGCATCTCGTTCATCGCGGGCGAGAGGACGGCGGCATACGCAAGCACGTCCGGCTCCCGCACCACGTCGGTCTTGCCCGGCAAACAGCTGAAGGCGAACGAGGTTCGACGTGCGATCGCCATCGTCGTTGACGACCTGACGCTGTCGTTCGAGAGTACGGATTTCGTTCGGCAGACGCTGCGTCGTTTTGTCGATACCCAGATGCAGGACGGCGACCTCGTCGCTATCGTGAGAAGCGGCGGCGCAATGGGAGCTCTCCAGCAGTTCACGAGCGACAAACGCCAGCTCTACGCGGCCATCGACCGCATACATTGGAATGCCGTCGGCAACGGCCGCATCGGTACTTTCAACCCGGTCGAACCTAAATTCCCTATCGGTGAAAGCCAGCCGGCTGCCTTCAGCGGCGAAGAAAATTCAATTGACGACATCAACAAGGCGAACGCCGAATATCGCGAGAATATCTTTGCGACCGGCTCGCTCGGTGCGCTCAACTACGTCATCCGCGGTATGCGCGACCTGCCCGGACGCAAATCCGTTCTGATGCTCTCCGAAGGCTTCCGTCTTTTCAGCCGCGATCCCGGCGGCAACCTCTCGTCGAACCGCATAATTGACAGCGTCCGTATGGTGACCGATTCGGCCAACCGTGCCGCCGTCGTCGTTTACACGCTCGATCCGCGAGGCCTTCAGGTCCCGATGATCGAGGCGCGCGACAACACGCTCTATTGGACGCAGGAGGACCGCGACAAGGAGGTCGAAAGCCGTGAGGCCGACCTTCGCGATACGCAGGACGGCCTTCAGTACCTCGCGGAAGAGACGGGCGGCTTCGCGATCATCAACAGCAACGACCTGTCGAAAGGCATTCGAAAGATCCTCGACGACCAAAGCTACTATCTCATAGCGTATCAGCCGGATGACGCCTCTTTCGATCCCCAGAAACTGCGTTTCAACAAGGTCGAGATAAAGGTCTCGCGTCCGGGGGCGAACGTCCGCTATCGCCGCGGCTTTTACAACGTAGGCGACAAGCAGCTCGCCGAGAACCGCAGGTCAGATCCGGATCAGCGGATCGTCGATGCCGTCACGTCGCCGTTCGCCGCGGGCGAGATGCCGATACACTTCAACGCGATCTATAACTACGATCAGAAGAACGGCGCCTATATCCGATCGCTCCTTCATATGAATATCGCCGAACTTGATTTCAAGAAACAGGCTGACGGCAAGATGAAAGCGGCGTTCGACGTCTTTGCTTACGCATTTGGCGAAAACGGCCGCATCGCAGCGAAACAGCAGAAGGCGTACACGATCTCGCTCACGCCCGAGAATTACGAGAAGATGCGCTCCTCGGGCTTTGTTTACGATTTCCTTTTCCCGATCAAGAACCCCGGTGCGTATCAGCTCCGGATCGCGGTCAGAGACAAGGGCCTCGACAAGATCGGCTCCGCGAGCCAGTTCATCGAAGTTCCGGACCTGAAGAAGAACCGTCTTACGCTCTCGGGCGTGGTGCTTGACTCGGCAGGGGCCAATTCCGGTGCGAATCCGCTCACTTCGACAGCGATCCGCGAATTCTCGCCCGGCTCGCATATCGATTACGGTACGGTCGTCTTCAACGCGAAAGCGAACGCCGGCCAGACGAACCTTACTTCCAAGCTCCGCGTTTTCCGCGACGGGAAACTCATCTTCGAAGGCAAGCCGCAGGCGATCTCGCAGGACGGCCAGTCCGCGAACTCTGTCGCCTTTATGGGGACCGTGAGCCTCGGCACGAAACTCGCCGCAGGCGATTACGTGATGGAGATCGCCGTTACCGATTCGCTCGCAAAGACGAAGCACTCGACCGCGCTGCAATATGTACAATTCAGCGTAACAGAGTAGAATCGTCCTTTATGCAAATAACCGAAATTAAGCTGGTCGAGATAAAGATGCCGCTCGTGCATTTTTTCGAGACCAGCTTTGGTCGTACATACGAGCGGAGCATCATTCTCGTCCGCGTTACCGACAGCGACGGCGCACAAGGCTGGGGCGAGGTAACCTGCGGCGAATCTCCCGGCTATTCGGAAGAATGGACCGGTTCCGCGTGGGTGACGATCGAGAAGATCCTTGCGCCATTAGTGATCGGGAACAAGGTCGATTCCGCCGCTGACATCGCCGGCCTGATGAAATGGGCACGCGGCAATCGGATGGCAAAGTCCGGCATCGAGACCGCCTGTTGGGACCTCGAAGCAAAACGTAACGGCGTACCGCTCTGGCGTCATCTCGGCGGTGTGAATAAGACGATCGAGTCCGGCGTTTCGATCGGCATTCAGGACAACGTCCCGCAGCTTCTCGAAAAGATCCGCACCGAAGTCGATGCGGGCTACAAACGCATCAAGATCAAGATCAGCCCGCGTTGGGACTACGACGTGCTCAAAGAAGTGCGGCGTGAGTTCCCCGACATTCCGCTGATGGCCGACGCGAATTCCGCGTATTCGCTCGCCGACATCGAGCGGCTCAAAAGCTTCGACGAATTCGGTTTGATGATGCTCGAACAGCCGCTCGCTCACGACGACATCGTCTATCACGCCAAGCTGCAAGCGCAGATCGCAACGCCGATCTGCCTCGACGAACCGATCAAGTCCGCCGAAGATGCTCGCAAGGCGATCGAGCTGAATTCAGGCCGCATCATCAACCTGAAGAACGGACGTGTCGGCGGTCATACCGAATCAAAAAAGGTCGAGAAGGTTTGCCGCGAGAGCAACATTCCGGTCTGGTGCGGCGGTATGCTCGAATCCGGCATCGGCCGCGCGCACAACATCGCCATCTCGACACTCGCCGGTTACACGATGCCGGGCGACGTCTCCGCCTCGAAACGCTATTGGCACGAAGACATCATCACGCCCGAGGTCATCGTCTCACCCAACGGCACCATCGACGCCCCCGAAGCACCCGGCATCGGCTTCGAAATAAACCACGACCTCATTAGCAAACTCACCGTCCGCAACAGCCGTCTGAGTTAGCCAGTGGTCAGTGGTCAGTACCGCCTTCGACGGAACGCGGACGCCCCCGTCCGCCTCTTGTCAGAACGCCTGCGTCAGCGGGCGGTCAGAAGGCGGGTTTACCCCAGAGGCCACAGAGATCACCGAGCGTGTTGCCGCAACGCCGCACGCAGTAAGGCGACCCGGTGAATTGAGAACGCAAAACGGAGAACGGAGAACGGCGAACGCTATTCCGCATTCCCAAATCTGAAATCTGAGATCCGAGATCGCACGGGCTTGCCCTTTGGCAGTGCGGTCGGGCTCGCCCGACCGCTAGACAGGAAAACTATCCATCGGAAGCGGCTTGCCGCCGACAAGGATACGGTCGCTCGCTTTCAGCGAGCTCCGAGGGTCAATGGGAGGCGGGCCGGTCGGGCGAGCCCGACCGCACTGCGATGCGACAAGCCGCTCGAGGAACCCGGTCGCCTAGGCCGCCCGTTCTCCATTCTCCATTCTCAATTCTCCATTCTCAATTCACCCATGAACCGATCCCAATCCTCGAGGGCTCGTTCCACTTGAATAATGTGGCGTTCGCGTTTGTTGCGGTGTTTTTTGCGAAGCTCGGCGGGGAGCGGTTCGAGCAGGCCGAACGTGATATTGACGGGCTGAAAATTCTTGGTCTCGACCGAAGAAACGTACCGGCAGAGCGCTCCCATCGCGGAAGTTTGCGGTGCGGCGAGCAGTGGTTGGCCCTCGAGCGTTCGGACGGCATTCACGCCGGCGAGCCAGCCGGTCGAGACCGATTCGACATAGCCTTCGACGCCGGTGATCTGCCCCGCGAAAAAGATGTTCGGCGCGCGCCGCGTCTCTAGCGTCTCGTTCAGAATCTGCGGGCTGTTGATGAACGTATTGCGGTGGATCTGCCCGAACTGCAAAAATTCAGCGTTCGCTAAGCCGGGAATGAGCTTTAGCACGCGTTCCTGTTCGCCGTAACGCAGATGATTCTGAAAACCGACGATGCCGTACGCGTCCGCCATTAAGTTCTCCTGGCGCAGCTGCACGCACGCGTAAGGTTCGCGTCCCGTTCGCGGATCGGGGAGACCTTTCGGCTTCATCGGCCCAAAACGCAAAGTGTCCACACCTCGGCGCGCGATCTCCTCGATCGGCAGGCACGATTCGAACCAATGCGTCTCCTCGAAACGCTTTAGCGGCACGCTTCTTGCTTCGACAAGCGCGTCAAAGAACACCGAGTATTCGTCCTCCGACATCGGACAGTTGATGTAATCGTCGCCGCCTTTGCCGTACCTCGCCGCCTTGAACGCGATCGACATATCGATCGAATCCGCAGCGACGATCGGCGCGATCGCATCGTAAAAATAAAGCTGATCGTCGCCCGTGAAACGCATTATCTCGGCCGTCAAAGCCTCGCTCGTCAATGGCCCTGTCGCGATGATAGAAACGCCGTCCGCAGGGATCTCCTTGATCTCTTCGCGGACGATCTCGATCGCGGGATTCTGCTCGATTCTTTCCGTGATGAACTCCGCGAATTTCCCTCGATCGACCGAAAGCGCCGCACCCGCGGGCACACGCGTCGCCGCCGCAGCCTCCATAACGAGCGAACTGCCGCGACGCAATTCTTCTTTCAGCAAAAATGGAGCCGAGCCGTATTCGTCGGATTTGAGCGAGTTCGAACAGACGATCTCGGCGAGTTTGTCCGTGCGATGCGCGGGCGTCGTCGCGACCGGCCGCATCTCGTACAATCGCACCTTCGCCCCGAAACGCGCCGCCTGCCACGCCGCCTCAACTCCCGCCAGCCCGCCGCCAATTACGTTGATCATATCTTTCATTTCCTGATCGTGAAGAGAGATTCTGGCACACTTGCAGGCTCTTTCGAAAGCCGTTCGGATATGTCGACGACGTAAACATGTCAACGATTTATGTTGATGAATTGCGATTTCATCGACATATATTTGCGATATGGCGATAGCGTAAACCTGAAAAAAGGCGGCCGTTGCAGGCCGCCTAAGTGCTTGATACAGCGTAAGTTACGTCGCCAACGCGGTCGAATTCCGCCTTTTCGCGTAGATTCCCGCCATTTTGCGGCAATTATCGAAGACCTTTGAGGTTACGATGCCCGAACCCGGTGGATCGACCTCGACGGTCGCGGACGCACGTCCAGCCTTTATCAGCCATGCGTAGGCGGCCGCGCAGTTCAGGTCATAGGTCGCCGTCCAGCCTGTCGCTTGCGGGAGAATGCCCGCGGCGTCCGGCAGAGCGGCTTTTGCGAGTGTCGCGTTGAGTTCGGTTTCCGTTAACGCCGGTTCCGAATCCCACGCGGTCATCAGTTTCAGTTCGTCCAAAGCCGACATCGTTCACCTCCTTTATGCCGACTTGTTGGCAATGAGCATCGCGAGCGAGCTTGCCTGCACGACCTTCGCTCCGTAAACGTGAAGGCCTTTCACGGCGTCGCCAAATCGCTTTTCGGGTTTGAACGTGTGCAGGTCGAGGATCTGCTCTGCATATGACGTTGCGGTCGAGTGGCCCGCGATGATGCGGAACTTCGTGCCCGACTCGTTCGGAACGTTGTTCGACTTCAGGATCTCGAAGCCCGCGGCCTCGCCGACCGCGCCGTTCGCGAGCCTTCGGTCCGAACGCATCGTTCCGGCGTTCACGAATCTGTCGTCTTTCAGGAGCAGGCCGTGAAACCACGCCGGCACGACGACGAATCGCCCGTCGATCGGCGTATTCGATTCGTCGAGCATCGTCCCGAGATCGACGAGATATTCATACGCGTCGTCCTTGGTCGGCACTCTCGGAGTTCCGGTCGTGCCGATCGTGTTCGGCCCGAGTACCGCGGCCTCCATAATTGCGGCGATGTACGCGTCGGCAATGTCACGCAGCTTCCACGCCGAACGCCGCATCGCCTCGTCGAGGACGTTCACGTTCTGCTGTGCCTGATCGATCCGATCGACAAAGAAGTTGAAATACTTTGCCTGATCGATCGCGAGCGTCAGCTCGGTGTCGGTCAGCACTTCGGGGTCGTTGATATCGATGTTCTTTACATAATCGTCCACCGCAACGTCGCTGATCGACGCGATCTTCACCGTATTGCCGGCCTCGCGTATATCACCTTCGTAGTCGCGGTTAACGACCTTTGCCTGTCCGTAAACAAGCGATTCTTCCAGGGCGGTGAGCAATCTCGATGCCCAAACCGTGGGAATGAAATCCAATGCCATTTTACTTTCTTTCTCCTGTCTTTAGCCTGCGCTCAGCACGCGGCGTACCTCATTCCAATCAAGCCGAGCGATCTCGGCCTGCGTCATCTTCGCGAGTGCTTCTTTCGTCAATCGCGGTTCTTCGCGGCGGCCCGCAGCGGCGTCAATGTCCGCGACCTTTGCCGGCGGACGCGATGCAAGAGCTTTCCGCAGCTCGCCGACCTCTGCCTTCAGCTCGTCGATCGACGCGCGGAACCCGTCCTCGTTCTTCGTTTCGACTGCCGGAGCTTGTTCGCCCGGCTTCTCCTCTTCATTTTCTGTCTGCATGATCCTCCTCATCTTCTTGTGCAAAAATTTCTGATCCTCCCGTCTCTTATGGAAGTTCAGGTGGTCCGCGGGTACTTTGCGAACTGCTCCCAAGCTTGAAAACTTTAATTTTGCGGAGCATAAACAATGTCTATCTATAAAGTTGCGAATCTTGAGCTCGTCTCTCAGCCGACCGATGGCGTTTGCTGGTGGGCGAGCGACACGATGCTTTACAAATGGTCGAAGGCCTCCGGACGCGGTACGATGATCGATCCGCTCTCCGACTCGGGCTTCAAGCAGCGTTACGAAAACAACGGTGATTGGGGCTCCAATGACAACCAATTCATGGCGACGACGCTCAAGATGACCCAGATCTCGAGTCTCGAAATGAGCTACGACGCGCTTGTCGCGGCCTTCACCAAACACGGGCCGATCTTCGCGAGCGTCCAGAAGAACTGGCACGGGAACAACCACGGCCACGCTGTCGTTTTCGGCGGAGCCGCGGACACGGGCGTCCTCGTTTACGATCCTGAACCGATGAAGAAAGGCACGATCCTGTGGCTCACTTGGGATCAGGTCAACAAGGCCCTTAACGCTCTGAAGGGTGCGAATCCGCAGTTCCTCGCGGCGGCCTAGAAAGGCGTGGCATCGTCTGCATCGGTCTGTCCATAACCGGCCTCGGCGACGAGGTGTGTTTGCGGCAGGCCGAGCTGTTTTTTGAGCAGCAGATTTTCGAGGATCTCGCGTTCAGAGAGCGGCGAAGGATCGTGCCAAAGCGTGACGAGCCGCGTGTCCTCGCGGCCTTCGATCCGCAACGCAAAGTTCATCGCATCCGCCCAAACTTGCCCGAACGCGAGCTGCCGCATCCTGACCTTCGCGATAAATCTCGAACTCGCCTGCCGCAGGCTTTCGCCGCTCGGGTGCGTTCCCGCCTGCTGCAGAAAATAGAAGAGCGGCGTGCCCGTAACGCTCGCGATGTCGGTGCGAAAACTGTCCTTGACCTTGATGAACTGGTCGAGCTTTGCGGATTCGAAATCGCCGAATCTCGCATTCGCATCGCCCGCGATCCACAGATGTTCGACGCCCGAACGAAACGGTGCGATCGCCTTGCCCTCCGTGTCGTATTCGATCTCGATTCCGGCGGCCCAACGCTGCCGATACGCCGAGAATTCCATCGCGACGAGCATATCGAGTACCGATTTGTTCAGCCCGTCCTGTATCGGTATCGCGGCGTCGAGTTCGGAACGTCCTGCCATCCCGATGCCTGCGTTGTTCGCAAAATGGAACACCGGGACCTTGCCGAACGGATTCTCAATGACGCTCTCGCGTCCGAATGCGACGAACTCTTTCGCGTCCGGAAAGCGCGCCTCTTGTTCGCGTCGCGTTATGTAACGCTCGATCCGATCCGGATAGAAAAGATTCAGCCGCACACGTCCGTCGTCCGCACGCCAGCACTTCGCCGCAAGCGTGATCTCTGAGGAAGATTCGTCATCGTAGAATGCGGCGATCTGCGCGGCCCTGTTCGGATGAAATATCGCTTCTCCCTCGGCGTTCGGCCAGACGATCACAAACGCGTCGCCGTTCCTGAGGGCTTCGCGATGCACCTCGGCGCTCAGCATCGGCATTCGCCGCCGACGCCAAAGCAGGTCGGCCGCTTTGCCCGAATCTTCCGGGCCGCTGTCGAGGCTAAAGCCCGCGACCGCAAGTTTGTCCGCGACCGAATCGCATACCACCGGGCAAAGGTTCAATGCGAACTCCCTGAAAAGATCGCCGAAAGCCGTCTGGAATTTCTCCGTCGCGAATCTCAGGTCGTGATCCCCGTTGTAATATCGCTCGGTCTTGTCATACCGTGCCGCGTTCGCGGACAGCGTCTGCAAAGCATTTTCGATGTCGTTATTCATTTCGTCTCCTCTCTAGAATGTCCTCAAGAATTTCCTGTCGCGTGCCGCGAGCATACTCACCGCCAGGCTCACCGCATCGACCTGATCGTCGTGCGGAGATGCGGGAAATGCGCACGCCTCGTCAACGAACTCCTTTATCCAGCTGCCCGCGACGAGCACGACGCTGCCGACCTCTGCGACCGGAGCCCACGAGTGCGCGCGTATCCATTTGTCATCCGTCACGCGTACCGACCTGAGCGGCTTTCCGCGACAGGCGCCGGACGCGATCAGGTCCTGCACGAGAGCCTGTCCGTGAAGCGCGCTCTCGACGCCGTGCAGCGTTTTCGGTTCGTTCGCGATCCGCTCGGCGATGAATTTCCGCTGCTGCGTGTATGTCAGCCGCTGCCGAAAACCGTCCGCGATGTAGAGGATTCCGCCGTCGCCGAACGCACATCGGAAGCTCGCCGTATAATCCGCACGCGTGTCCTGCGAGATCGCAAGGTCATAGCCGCGTGCCCAGACAAGATCGGCCGGCGCCCGCTCGACGATACGCGTGAACCACTCGCGTTTGAACAATCCGCCCGAACGCGGTATCGGCCGCTGCTGATATAGGGCTTCGAACGAATAGCTGCCCTGGCGTCGATGTATCGCGGCAAGTCTCGCCGCCGAAAACCTCTGCGACCAAAGCGGTTCGCCCGGCTCGCGTCCCAAAGGATCGTCCGATTCGGCAAGTGCGGGAAGGTTTATGACCTCCCACCTTTCGCCTTCGTCCATCTCGCTGATCAGGCGGCCGGCAAGATCGTCCTCGTGCCAGCGGGTCTGTATGAGGATGATCGGAGCTTCCGGTTCGAGACGCGTGTAGATGTCGTCGTTGAACCAGAGCGACGCGTTGTCCCGACGCACGCGGCTCTCGGCCTCGGCCCGGTTCTTCACCGGATCGTCGATGATCACAAGCCCGGCACCGAATCCCGTGATGCCGCCGCCCACACCGACCGCACGCATTCCGCCGCCGGCTTTCGTCTCCCATTCGTCGGCCGCCTTTCGGTCGTCCGCCATCGGCACGTACTGCTCGACAAGCCGTCTCACTCGCCGCGAGAATCTGTTCGCGAGCTTCTGGTTGTAGCTTGCGAGAATGATGTTGAGCTTCGGGTCACGTGCGATTCGCCACGCGGCATATCGGATCGTTACGAGTTCGCTTTTGCCGTGACGCGGCGGCATAAAGACCATCATTCGCTTCGTGTCGCCGCTCGTGACCGCATCGAGCTTTTCGCAGATGTATTGCTGGTGCGGCAGATCCCATTTCCATTTCGTCGGGCCGCTGCCCTTGAGCCACACTGCGAAATTCTTGCTGATCGACTTGGTCTTCTTCTTAGGCTCTTTGGCCGGTTCCCCAGGCTGTTCTGACGTCCGCCCGCCTAACGCGTCGCTCTTCGGCTCATCCTTCTCCAATTCGTTGGCCGGTTCCGCAGGCTTTGTTGACATGAATTTGCCTGACGAGTCACGGCTTTGCTTTGTCTTCCTCCTCGCCATTTTTCGTTACTTGAGCAGAACGGCCGCCCCGACGCCTATCAGAATGTCGCCGATGCGCTTCCACGGCGACGAACGCTTTGTTCTGAGCTTTGCGATCAGCTCGTCCTGTGCCTTTATCGCGGCATCTTTCGCCGCTATCGTCTCGTTCTTCGCCTCGATCGTCCGCCGCAATGCCTCGCTCTCCGTGCGTCGTGTTTCGTTCAGCTCTGTGAGAATTTCGTTCATTCGTTTCTCGTCCGCGAGACGCGACGCGAGCATCGAATTCTCCTTCTCCAACGCCGCGTTCGCCTCACGCATCGCGGCAAGCTCTTCCGCCGCATCGGCGCACGCCGCGACGAGTCCGCGGTCATTTTTCGCAGCCGTGCCCGAGCTCTTCGAGCCGGCGGCAGAGTTCGTCGGCGTCTGCGTCGATTGCGCGTGCGCGCCTTGCACGCTCAACGCGATCACGAGCAACGCGAACATCAGCACCAAGCCTTTTAAGTTCCTCATCTTTTCTCCTTGCTTCGTCGCGAAGCGTCTCGATCTCGCCTTCGAGATATTCGATCTTTGCCTTCTGCTCGTTCTGTATCTTTTCGATCTCGGCCGCCGCATCTTCTGCTTTTTCGGCAGCGGCCTTTTGCGTTTCCGCAAGCCGCTCGCCCTTCTTCACATCGGCGTTCGACCAAAGCGACACGATCACGATCAAGAGCAGCAGGCCCGCGGCACAACCCACGATCACCCAAACTCGTCTCGTCATTTCCTTTCGCCCCCGTTCCTCGCATCGCGGTCGCGCCGTCTCGCAAAGTAAAGCTGCAGCAGAATGTCCGCCGTCTTTCCCACTGCGAAGAAAACTATCGGCAGCACGATCGCCGAAAGCATTTCGCCCGCTTCACGGCTCGCGAAAAATGTCGCAAAAGAGCTTGTCCACGCAAGCAGAACGTTCTTTGTGTCGTTCATCATTTCACCTCCTTCTTCTCTCGAAGTTTGCCCAACGCGATCTGCCGGTAGAGATACATTCCCGTCAGGATCGCGGCCGCCAACGCCGTTATGATCCATATCTCCCGCGGCACGCCGGCAAGGAAGGCGACCACCGCCCAAACCGTCTGCCAGAGCGTTCCCGCGATCGTCGTCCATAGCGATTTCGCCCTGTCGGTACGCGTCGCAATGCCCGTCACAACATCGTCGATGCGGTCGAATGCGGCCTCAGCCGTGTCGAGCATCGATGGCCGCGGCTCGTCTGCGGGAATGTCCTCGGCGGGAATTTGGGGTTCCTCAGGCGTGGGTTCTGGCAGGTTTGCGGGCGGGAAATCCGCGGCCTCTCGATCTTCTTCAATGTCCTCGGCGCGAAGCTCGCACCCGTTGACCAAAAGCGGCAGCTCAAGCTGCCAGTTCTTCATCGCGATCTCGCTTAGGAAAAATTCCGTGCGATACACGGTCGGCCTGAGCCTTGCAAACGAACGCAGCCACGCATCTCGCTGACGCAGGTAGTCCGTGATCCACGGCTTCTCCGTACCGCCTTGTGCAAGGCGTGCGATGCGTCGGAACGAACCGTGCACCTGGCCGTCAAGTACGGCCGCAAGCGCAAGCGGCGTTACAAAATCATTGACCTTGCAGAAGGCCTCGGCCGGTGCGACATATCGCTCGTATGCGACCGCGCGCTGCGCCTCGCGCATCTCGCCGGTCTTTGCCGCCGCGACGAGTGCCCGGCGAAATTCCATATCGACGGAAACCTTTTCGATGGTCGGCCTCGTCGTACGTGCGAGCTTTGCGACACGCTTCTCAAGAGCTTCGCGTCCGACCTCGCCGCCCGCTTCGAGATACTTTTTGACGACTTCGCCAAGAGCTCCCGACCGATGCGTGAACTGAAAGATCCCGTATGAAATGCCCGCACCGTCATTGAGCACGGCCAATGCGTCGTAACGCGCCTTCGGCCTTCCGGTCTCAAAAATGCGGACGATCGCAAGTGCCTTTTCCTTCTCGATCTCGCTGAACATATTTCGCTTCTCCACGTCTTGCATTGAATTATATTCGTTTGATATTCTCTAACGGTCGGACGATTGGCAAGGGCGACTTTTCCGCAAGGCTTACATTCGCCTCGTTTCATTGCCGGTCTCATCCGACCGATGAATTGAGATTACCGCGTTTACGTTTCCGGTTTGAAGCACAAACCGCACAAAACGTCACAAAACGCACAAAATGACACAAACCGCACAAAATGGACAAAACGGACAGAACGAACAAAAGCGGCAGGGTCAACAGCCTGCCCCGGTTACGATCCGGCCGCTAAGTACTTGTTGAGCGAGACTTTATAAAGCACAGAAGACTATGAACACCACACAACGAATATTACATCTCGCCCCGCGGCCGACGTTACGGATCTCCGAGGTTGAAAGGCTCATCCGGATGCACAGGATCGTAACTCCGCCGCTTTCACGTCGAAGGATCTACGAAATGTGCGAGGAGGGAATTTTCGAATTCGCACCACGCGAAAAGACGCGGAACTACTTCATCTACGAGGATTCATTTCTCGCCTGGGTAGAAGCTATGGGCGGGAAAGTTTGAGTTATTTGCCGCGAGGTTTTAGCTCGGCGTTCAACTCTTCAGGCGTCAGGTCGCGGTAAACTGCCACGCAGTTCCGGCCCGAGCGTTTTGCGCGGTAGAGCGCCGAATCGGCCATCTCGACAAGCTCGATCGGGTCTTCGGAATCTTCCGGAAAGGACGATATCCCGATGCTCACCGTGATGTGATGCACGTGCCTTTCAAGGCCCGGCCGAATGACGCTGAATTTGTGTGCCGCGATCTCGGCCCGAATGCGTTCGGCGCCGACCAACGCCTGTGCGATGTCGGCGTCCAGCAGGAATGCGGCGAACTCATCGCCGCCGAAACGCGCCGCGGCATCGCCGCTCCGCAAAATGCTCGTAATGCAAAGCCCGATCTCCTCGATCGTCTTGCTGCCGGTCATATGCCCGTAAGTGTCGTTGACCGATTTGAAGTTGTCGCCGTCCATCATCAGCACGCAGAACGACCGGCCCTCGGCCTTCGCTCGTGCGGCCTCACGCCTTAGCTCGAAAAAGAAGGATCGGCTCGAAAGCAATCCCGTCAGATCGTCGTGCGAGATGAGCCTGTGAACCTGCCGCTGATACTCGCGGTCGATCTCGTCCAGCAGATCAAAACGCAGGATGGTCTCGCCGATCGCGATCTTGTCGCCGTTCGCAAGACGGGCTTCGCGCACACGGCTGCCGTTCAGGAAGGTTCCGTTCCGCGAATCAAGGTCGGTCAGGATATATTCGAGTTCGCCCGTTCCCCCCGAGCGCGTCGCCCGCACGACCGCATGCCGCCGCGACACCTGCGTATCGTTGACGCGGACGTCGGCCTCGAGAGCTCGGCCAAGCACAACCTCTGGACGCTCGAGCGGTATCGGCACGGCGATAAGTTCGCCGCTTAAGAAAACAAGTGCGGGCCGCAGGTCCCTTCGTTTTATCTCTGCATCGTTCATAGGGGATGGGCAGACGGCAAGATAGGTCGCCGTGCCCACACGGGGAAGTCACCCTCTAGGATAACCGATTCTGAGGCACCTGAAAAGCCCTTTTTTCGCCCGCTGAAATGACCTAATTATCTGTGGGAAAGGAGTTTAGTGATTCGGATGGCGGTTCCGTCGTCGGTTGGCAGTATTTCGACCGAATCGACGAGTTTCGACATTAGTTCGAGCCCCCAGCCGCGTCTCTGTCCGTCTTTTTCGCTGCGGCCCATCGCCAATTTGTCCTTTAGCCGAAGCCCGCGGTTGCGGACCACGATCTCGAGACGGTCGCCGAAAGGCGTAAATGTCAGATAGATCTTTCGTTCGGGCGAGAGCGAATGTTCGCCGGCGTTTATGCAGGCTTCGACCAATGCGGTCTTGATCTGGTTGATATCACGCGGCGAAAAGCCCTGGCGTTCGGCAATTTCTTCGGCAAACCTAGCCGCGACGATCTCTGTATCGCCGCCCATCGGGATCGTGATCTCGAACCGGCCTTGCGCCTGACGCGGCCGCGAATCAGCAAGCCCAAGCTCGATCCGCAGCAGCTCATTCTGTCGATACGAACTCCCGAACGCTCCGCGTTCAGCGATCGCCTGCGAGGCCGCCTCATCGAAACCCTCGCTTGTGACGAGCCAAAGTCGATAATTCTTCAACTCGCTCGCAAGTGCGGCCATTTCGAGGCGGTCGAGCCAATATTCCGTAAGGTCGAGCGAGGCCGCGAGCTTTGAATCGAACTCCGCCGCGAGCCACGCGGTCTCATCGCCGTCATCGGAAACGCCGACGCCGATCGCCGTGCGTTCGACATCCGCAACTCGTCCGATCGACGGATAGATGTCCGCCGCGTTCACGGAAAAGAAGATCTGCGGGAGCAAGACGCGTTCGGGCGTGGCTGCGATCTTCGCAAGCTGCTCGTCGTCGGAACGGCCTTTCAATTCGGCCTCGAACTTCGCAAAATCAAGGCTCGCGAGCGCAGCGGACTGACCAGAAAAACCGGCCAGGAGTTCGCGCAGCCCGACCGTCGCCTCGCGTCGATATCGCCGTGCGAGCAGTCGCGGGCCGCGAGCAAGGTTTGCTGTCAGAGTCTCGGCGACCACGCGGGCGCGCGTCTTTCCGCTCGTTTCGAGTTCAGCTCTCGCACGAACATAATCGGCGAAAACCTCGTCATTCCGCGGAAAATAGACACGCCCGGCGGCTCGCGAAACGAATTCCTTTTCGTGCAGCTGCGATAGCACCTCGTCACATTCCGCCGCCGAAAGACCGAGCCGCGTTTGCCACTCGACCTCAAAAGAATTTCCGCTCTCCTGTGTCGCAGAAAGCTGTTTGAAGATCTCTTTTTCAAGTTCCGGGTCGCCCGCAATACGGTCGAGCTCGTTGTCGATCTTGCGTCCGATCGAGATACCGAAAAGCTCGTCAGTGTAAACCCTCGCAAGGTCTGAGAACGCCGAGAGCGATGCGTCTTTCGCCGCCGCCGAATCGACGATCGCCTTCAGGAGAACTGGCCGCGACGCAAGCAGAAGCACCGCAAGATCGCAGACCTCCTCGCCCAGCGAAACGTGCCGTTCGCGGGCGTGGTCGGCGATAAGTTCCTTCGCATCTTCCGGCGCAAGATGATCGAGATGCAGCCTCGCTAGCGGCGAGGTCTTGGGCTGATGCCGTCTTGCGAAACAGAAAACGCTCGCGAGCTGTTCATCCGCGAGAACGCGACGCATCGCATCGGCGAGTTCATCGGCAGAACGCTCGAACTCATCAACGAGGATAAAACTTCGAACACCGTTGGCCGCCGCACGGAAAGGAACGGCAAGCAGGCTTTCAAGCGGCGCGTCGCTCCTGAGCAAACCGGCTGCACTTTCGATCCAGCTACGTTGATGTTCCGAAACAAAGTCGATGAGCTCGTGAATTTCGGGTTTTGCAGCGATCAGCTCAGGGACACGGCGGTCGAACGCCGCTGTCTGGGTTATGAATTCCCGCACCCATCGGCGGCCCGCGTCGTCGGCAGATTCGCCGCTGCGAATTCGGAAATAGAACGGAACTGTCTCGCTCGCCGTCCGGAAAAAATGATCGTAAACCTGCCGCAAGAGTTCCGACGCCCCCGAATCCGGAGCTGCGTGAACATCCAGAATGCCGCCGTCGGATGAGTGTGCGATCAGGCGCGCAAGTTCCCGACCGCGGCCGGCAAATCTGTCAGCTCGAACCGTCGATAGGATCTTTTCGGGAGTGTTCATCCTTCTTCACCCTCCGCCGGCTGGTAGATCGAAACGCGATTCCGGCCCTCGGCTTTCGCACGATAGAGGGCCTTATCGGCTGCGCTGATCATATCCATCTGCGCGCAGACCTCGCTCGTGCAGGACGCGACGCCGACGCTGATCGTTACCGCTCTGTGCGGAAACTCGACGGACGCGACGTTATGCCGGACGCGGTCGGCGATATTCGCGGCCTCGACATCGGTCGTTTGCGGAAGCAGGATCGCAAATTCCTCGCCGCCAAAACGCACCGCAACATCCGCATCGCGAAGAGTTTCGCGAATGACGGACGCGACGATCTTCAACGCCTCATCGCCCGCAGGATGCCCAAACGAATCGTTATAGGACTTGAAATGATCGACGTCGAGCATCACGAACGCCATCGGATAGCCGTGCCGATTCGAGCGTTTCACTTCCTCCGAGAGTCGCTGAACCATATAGCGCCGATTCAGAAGGCCGGTGAGCGGATCGGTCACCGAAAGCTGTTCGAGTTCGCCGGCGCGTTCCTTGAGCTGCGTGCGGTCGATCGCCGCGGCAAGCTGCGGCGCGATCGCCTTTACGAGGTCGAGATCGCGGCGGTCGAATGGCGCGCCTGTCACCTTGTCCGTGAAATTGATGACCGCGAGCTGTCTTTCACCAAGCCAGATCGGTGCCGAAAGGAAGGACGCCGTCTTGTACTTACGCTCTTTCGCGACCGGCTCAAGGCCCGTGATAGCTGCGTCGCGGACGACGATCGGCTTGCCGCGTTCGAATACGATGCGCGCGACCCTTTCGCCGGGATCTGCGTCGTCCCGCAGGTCGACTACCGACCCGACCGCACCTTTGACGCGGAATCGTCTCGCAACTTCGTCACGCGTCATCAACGACGCACGCTCGGCCTGGAGCAGATCGGCACTGACGCGTGCGAGATGCATCCAAAGTTCTTCGGTATCGAGGTCGCGAATTCCCTCGGCAAGCCGCTCCGAAACCTCATCGAGCCGCGCTCGCCTTTCCATTTCCGCCCGTAAACGCAGTATCTCAAGCTGCGGTGCGACCGAACGGCAAAACCTTGCAACTGCCCGGCGCCGATCCTCTTGCGGCACTTTGTCGAGCACGACCAAAGCCGCCGGGATGTCGTCTCCGACAGGCATCGCAAAAAGCAGCACCTGCTTCGGGTTCGGCTGTTCCGCCGTCGCGGGTTTGCCAAGCACGATCGGCATTTCGCCTGCTGCCGCATCGGCAAGCCTTTCATCATCGACGGCGATGCCGACGTTCACGCTTCGGCCTTTCAGCTTTGCGGAAACGGCAGTGCTCTCTAGGCGATCTGCTCGTTTTTCGAGCCAGATCAGCGAGTTCAGCGAGAAATTCTTGACGACGAACTCTATCGTCGCGTTGCGTGCCGAAATATAATCTCGCCCGAGAAGCGACCCAAAGAACGAACGCCAATCCGCGGGATCAGATCCGCTCGAAGCACGTTTTGCCTTCTCGTTGATCGCCGCGGCACGACGTGCGATCTCCTCTGCCTGCGGAGTCTCAGGTCTTGGGGCCGCTGCCTCTTGTTTTGACGCTTCTTTCAGCTCGCGTAAGGCATCGACAAGCGGTGCATCCGAACTCAGGAGCAGGATATTCTCGAAGAATCTCGAAGCGGGCAGATCGCGCCAATCGCCGGTCATCGCTCGATTTGCCGCTCGGCGATAATTCTCGGAATTTGTGAACGCACGCCCGACGATCACTGCCGCCGGCTTCCCTTCAGTATCAAACTTCGCGGCTCGGCAAAGAAGCCCTGCGTGGCAAGTATAGGAGATCGTGGCGTTCTCGTCCGAAGCCCGCTGCAATGCCCGGCCGCAATCGCGTGCGCAACGCCCGACGAGCACACCATCCGGATTCAGCACGGCGCAGATCGAATTGTCATTGATGACAGGGCTTTGCTTTCCCTCTTCGTCAACGACAACGACCGCAATTCCGTTCTTTTTCGCGATCCGCTCAAGAATGTTCTTGGGCGGAACCTCGCGTTTCTCACTCATCGCATTTTATTACCGGCCGCCGGAACGACTTCGCTTGCGGGCGGTTCAAAAGAATACGCTTCGGGCTTACGGGACAGGGCCGCTCCCGTGCGGAAGATACACGCTTTTGTATCTCGCAAAAACGCCTAATCGCACGTATTTTCCAAGAGTTCGGCAAGCAATTTACTAAGTTTTTGTCGGGCCTGCGAGCCATCATTCATTTTGACCGAAAAGCCGGAAAGGGCGATACTATAAGCAGGCACATATTTGCTGAGACCCTCAAGTACTTCCGAAACTTGAGAAGCATTTGCAAGGAGGTTTTTAGATCGCAATGGTCAACGATAGCAAAGCCGACCCGGTCGAGCGCGGCAAGGTTCTCCCAAAAGCTAAGACGGCATCGAGATTGAATGAGCTGATCGTTACCTGCAAAGACGGCGAGGCGGGTTATCGAAGCGCGTCGGAAGGTGTAAAGTCTGCCGAACTGAAGCAGTTTTTTGCAGAATGTGCGATCCAGCGATCGCAGTTCGTCGGCGAACTGCAATCGCTAGTGCGGTCGCTTGGCGGGAATCCCGAACACACAGGTTCATTCATCGCAAAACTTCACCGAGGCTGGATCGACATCAAGGCCGTGATCGAAGGCCGCGACGAGGCAGGAGTTCTCGTCGAATGTGAACGCGGCGAAAGCATCGCAAAAAAAGCCTATACAAGCGTGCTGAAAGAATCGCTGCGTCCGCATGTGCTCGATGTTGTGGAGCGTCAGTTCGCTTCGATAACGGCGGTCCACAAGCGTATAAGGGCGCTCAAGGCTTCGCACCTTGAAAAGGACAAGGGGCATCTTCCGCCGCCCGCAAAACAAACGAGCCGCGTCGGGACTAGCCGCTGACCACTTTCGGCATCGCTTCGATCAGCCGTTTTGTGAACGGATGCTGAGCGTTGTCGAGTATCTCGCTCGTCGGCCCGGCCTCGACGATCTTCCCTTTTTCCATCACCGCAACGCGATCGGCAATGAATCTCACTGCCCTTAGATCGTGCGAAATAAAGAGAAAGGCGATCCCGCGGTTTCGTGCGGAACGCTTTAGAAGGTTGAGTATCTGAGCCTGCATCGAAACATCGAGCGACGAAACGGGTTCGTCCGCGACGATGAGTTCCGGTTCGACCGAAAGCGCCCTCGCAATGCCGACGCGTTGACGCTGTCCGCCCGAAAGCTCGCTTGGTTTACGCCCGCGAAACTCCGTCGAAAGCCCGACGGCCGACATCAACTCGGCCAATTCGTTCGTCTCCGTTGCAAGAGAAAAGGCACGCCGCGGTTCGAGGATCGAATTCCCGACCGGGACGAGCGGATCGAGACTCGTGTAAGGATCCTGAAAGACCATCTGCATACGTCGTCGGAATGGCCGCATCTGCCGCTCCGAAAGATGTGTGATGTCTTCGCCGTCAAGCAAGATCCGGCCCGAAGCGATCCGCTGCACACGCAGCACCGCGCGTGCGAGCGTGGATTTTCCGCAGCCGGATTCGCCAACGAGCGCAAGCGTCTCACCGCGGCCGATGCTGAGCGAGACGCCATCGACCGCATTGACTCCATTGCGTCCGCCAAAGCGGACGACCAGGTCTTCGATCCGTAAAAATTCAGTCATCCAAAGCTAGATCGGCTTCTCGATCTTGACCGGCGTGTCCGTGTCGTAGGTGATCGTTGCAGACTTCAGTTTCCCGCCCTTGTAGCCGACCTCGACCTTCATCGGAAGGCCTGTCGCCTTGTTCACCCAAATGGTGGAAGTGTACGCGGCAACGCTGCTCTCCGGCTTGCCCGGATCTTCGTACGAGTATTTGTCTGCGGGCTTTCCATTGACCGTATCAACGCCCTCGTACTTTACGTCGGAGAGGCGTTTCATACCTTCCTCCGTGAACATCTGACGCATCGCCGGGATCTGGCTTGCGGCACTTCCCGGCATCTTCGTCCATTTTCCGCCAAAGCTCGCATAGGTGTCCGACCCGATCATTATCGTCTCGATCTGGACGCCATGGATCGGATCGCTTTTCATGTGATATCGGTCGGGTGCCTGATATTCGAGGGTCATATTCATCGAAGTTTCGCCGACGGTGTTCATCGTCGCCCTAAAAGAATTGAGCGAAACGAACTTCTTCGAAGCGGCAATGATCTCGGCCTTTGGGTCGACGCCGGCCGCCGCAGAACCGGGCTCGGAGCTTGGTGAGGTCGAACCGGAATTCGAATTCGTTTCTGCGGTGTTCGCGGGCTTTCCTTCAAGGCCGGAACGCAATTTATTGATCGTCGAGCAGCCAAGCCCGACGCCCGCAAGCAAGAGCAATACAAGGGTAAGTGAGCGCAAATTCTTCATAGTTTTTTAACCTTATCATTTCCGGAAAGCTTCGCCGGCAAAATGGCAACGCGAAAAATGCTGATCCGAAACGGCCGTAAACTCCGGCTTTTTTTCAATGCAAACGGCTTCGGTTCTATCGCAGCGTGGAGCAAATTCGCAAGCCTTGATATCAGAGCGAAGATCCGGCGGCATTCCTGGGATCTGATAGAGTTCATCGTCCGCGTTCGCATTTTCCGGCATCGCGGCGAGCAAAGCACGCGTGTATGGATTTGCGGCTCGCGTGAATAATTCGGCCGCCTTCGCCTCTTCAAAAATTCGGCCGCCGTACATCACGGATACGCGGTCGGCTCGTCCCGCAACGAGCGCAAGATCGTGCGAAATGAGGATAACGCTCATGCCGATCCTTGCCCGCAGTTTGTCGAGCAGGTCGAGGACCTGTGCCTGCACCGTCGAATCAAGAGCTGTCGTCGGCTCGTCGGCGATCACAAGATCAGGCGTGCAGCTGACGGCGATCGCGATCATCACGCGCTGGCGCATTCCGCCGGAGAACTCGTGCGGATACTGAGCCACGCGTTTTGCCGGATCGGAAATTCCCACGACATCGAGCAGCTCTTTTGCGCGTTCGCGCGCATCACGTCGAGACAGCCCGAGATGAAGCTCCACGGCCTCACCGATCTGTTGTCCGACCGTAAGATACGGGTTGAGCGACGACATCGGATCCTGAAAGACCACGCCGATCCGCTTGCCGCGGATAGCACGCAGTTCCCTATCATCAGCCGCTAAGAGTTCTTGCCCGTCAAAAAGGATACTCCCCGAGGTTATACGGCCGACCCCCGGCAAAAGACGCACGATCGACATTCCCAACGCCGTCTTTCCGCTGCCGGATTCACCGACGACAGCGACCATTTCGCCCTTCTCGACGCTGAGCGAAACGCTTCGAACCGCCTTCACGGAACGGCCTTTCCGATCCTTAAACTCGACGTAAAGGTCTTCTATCGATAGTAGTGATGCTTGTACCTTCGCTTGTGAACTCATTCGGGTCGGCCGCAGATCAGTTTGATGCCGCGGGCTGCCAATTCGGATCGATCTTGACCTCGGTCAAGACAACGGCGTCAAGGCTGTTCAGTTCGAAGCCCGTAACATACGGCTTGATAAGGGCAAACGACCTGGGAAAATAGATCGGGATCGCCGAAAGGTCATAGAGCGCCGCTTCTTGTGAGTACGGCTGTGCTGCAACGACCGGCGGTAATTGATCCGAGGCCGCCGGGTCGGTCAAGAGATGTGGAATAGGCGTCGGCGAAGGCATCGGCTGCTGAACGAGCGGCCCGCCGGGAACTTCAGGGCTGGTCATCTTCTTCTCCGTACCGAAGATCGTCTGCATTGCGACGACCTCATCCGTCGTCGGCAGCACGACCCCGCGCCGAAGCAGATCGTAATCACCTGCGGCCCGGACAGCTTCGATCTCACTTGTTTCGACCGGAACGACATTGACGTCGATGTTCAGATTCTGCTTCCACATCCGAGCTGCGGTGCGTGCGATGCGCTGCTGTGCATCGTTGCGGTTCACGACGAGCCTTAATGCGGGGAAATTCTCGCCATCTGGAAAACCCGAGCGTTCGAGCAGTTCTTTTGCACGCTCCGCATCAAATACGAGGCCTGCCGCAGCATCAGGGCTTTCGGTCGGCAGAAAACGCGTCGCCGGACTCGTCGAACCGTCAAGTTCGCCTTCCGCGATCTTCTGCCGGTCGATCGAAATGGCAAGGGCCTCACGCACACGGCGGTCGGCTAGGATCTTGTTATTCGTGTTGACCTCATACAAATTGATCGCCGAATGCGTCGTCTGCCTGAAATCGTCGTACGGCGCGAGAAGCTTTAATGCGAGAGGCGAAAATGCCGCGTTCGTAAGCACATCGATATCGCCGTTCTTGTAAGCCTCTAGGGCCGCATCTGCCGTTGCATGCGGCACGAAAACGACACGCTGAGGAGCAACAGCGTTTTTGTTCCAATAGGTCTTCGAGCGTTCGAGAACGACACCGGTCTTATCCGAAGTTATGACCGTGAAGGGCCCGTTCGAAACTTCCGGCGGTTCGGCATCGGTAGAATCCAATTCCGCGGCCTTGTCGTAAACCGGAAAGAAAACGGGGTTCGCAACAAGTTTCGGGAAGTCCGGATCGGGCCGCATTAATTCGACCCGCAGCTCAAGATCGCTTATCGCCTCAACGCCTGCCGAGGTCGCGGCAGTCTTCTTTTCGGATTCACCGTGAGAATCTTCACGTGCCCTATTCTCGCCCCGTTCTTCAGGCTTTGGAGCGGCGGCAGATTTCTCGGGCAAGTTCGATGGCAATGCGGCCGTCTTCTTCTCTGCAGGCCCTGCGGAAAGCTCGGCGGCCTTTGCTGCCTCATCGCCCAAGCCCTTTATATTCGAAAAAAGCTCGCGATGCGTAGCGTCTGGAGAAAGTGCGGGAAGGCGCTTCCAAGAATCGACAAAGTTCTTCGCCGTAACCGGCTTGCCGTTCGTCCAGCGTGCACCGTCGCGGAGCCGGAACGTCCAAACCCGTCCATCTTCGCTCGACCAACTTTCGGCAACGGCCGGCAGAGCGTCGAGCGTCTTCGGGTCAAGGGTCGTCAGCCCTTCATATATTGCCCGCACCACGTCTGTTTCAGGTGCGGCCAAGGCTTTTGCGGGATCAAAACTTTTCGGAGTATTTCCATTGCTCCAGCGGACTTCCTGCTTGAGCGGCGGCTTTGTCTTTGAAATGAATGCTTCGGGCTGGGGTTGCTTTATCTCTGCGCACGAGGCGGCAAAAAGCGTGGCGAAAAGGACGAACACGACCTGCCACCGCAGCCGTAAGCCACTGCCAACAGATAGTTTAAGTGTCGTCTCCCGCCTTGCCATTCTCTTGAGCTTCTCTCAACGAAGCGAAGATCTCTCGCGTCTGCCGTTTCGTATCCTCAAAACCATTAGATGTGTCGATGACGTAATTGGCAAACTTTCTTTTTTCGTCCTGCGGCATCTGAGCGTCGATACGGCGTTCTGCCTCGCTTTCGCTCAAACTATCGCGTGCCATGAGGCGCGCCAATTGTATCGCAGGTTCACAATAGACGACAATCAGCTTGTCGAACCGTTTATAGCCGCCGGATTCGATCATCAACGCCGCATCGACGACCGCAATCGCGTCCGGGTCACGCTCCTTGACCGACCTCAGCCATTCGTCCTGGAGTTCGATGACAAGCGGATGAATGATCAAGTTCAGTTTGAGACGCTTTTCTTCGTCAGCAAATACGATAGCGGCGAGCGATTTCCGGTCGAGTGTTCCGTCAGGGAAAAGAACCGAATCGCCAAATTCGTCGACGACCGCCGCAAGGCCGGGCGTGCCTTTCTCGACGACCTTTCTAGCCGCCAGATCCGCGTCTATAACGTCGGCCCCAAGCTCCCGTAAATATTCAGTAACAAAGGACTTACCGGTTGCAATGGAACCTGTTAGGCCGACCGTGAGCACAGAGATCATCCTTTAGCCGAATGGCGTTTTGCTAGCTTTTGGATGTTGAATTCGGCGATCTCCGCAAGCGTTAGGCCAAGTTCGTCGGCACACGCCGAAATGTACCAAAGCACGTCGCCGAGTTCATCCTTGAGCTTTGCGCGTGTCTCCTCGGTTAGCACGCCATCGTGATCGCGTTGGATCTTTTTGACGATATTTGCGACCTCGCCGGCCTCGCCCGCAAGCCCGAGCGTCGGATATTCGACATTCGACATTCGGCGTGGATAAAGTGCGGTCTTGCTCGCCGCCGACTGATAATCTTCGAAGTTCATAATTAATTTTCTGCTATCCCGCGACGCATCTTCGCCGCGATGACCGTATTTTTCATAAGCATAGCGACCGTCAGCAGGCCGATACCGCCCGGAACCGGCGTGATCGCTCCTGCTGCCAACGCGGCATCTTTCGGACAAACATCGCCGACGAGCGTCGCGCCGCGGTTGTCGAGCGTATCGAGCCGCTTGTCGAGGTCTTCGCCCGCAAAAAGCTCCCGGACACGTTCGGAACTCTCGACCGAATTGATCCCGACGTCAATGACGACCGCTCCTTCCCGAATGTGTTCACGGCAAATAAATCCTGCGCTGCCGATCGCCGCGATCAAGATGTCCGCCTCGCGCGTGACGCTCGGCAGATCTCTTGTACGTGAATGACATATCGTTACCGTCGCATTTTCGCGTAAAAGCAGAGCGGCGAGCGGCTTCCCGACAATGTTGCTGCGGCCGACGACGACGGCCCTTGCACCGGCGATCTCGATATTCGAACGCTTCAAAACCTCGATCACGCCCGCCGGCGTGCAGGGCGTCAACGCCTCGAAACCCTGCAAAAGGCGGCCGATATTCACGGGGTGAAAGCCGTCGACGTCCTTTTGCGGGTCGATCAGCTCGATCACCTCTCGTTCCTCGATATGCTTCGGCAGCGGCAGCTGCACAAGTATCCCGTCAACGTCATCCCGCAAATTCAATTCGCGGATCGTGTTCACAAGTTCGGCCTGTGTGACGCTCTCGTCAAAGTGTATGTGTTCGCTGCGGATGCCGATCTCTTCGGCGGTGCGGATCTTGCTGCCGACATAGACGGCCGATGCCGGATCTTCACCGACACGCACAACGACGAGCGTCGGTCGGACCGAATGCACTTCATACAGTTCAACGACCTCGGCCGAAACCTCTTTTTTGATGTCGTCCGCGATCGGCTTTCCGCTAAGAATTTTTGCGGTCATAACAAAGTTCGCCAAAAGAAAGAGTTTACCGCAATGGGCCTACCGTTTTCCAAATCGGATGGCACAAGCCCCGACTTGGACACGCTCTATGTTTTGGGCGACAATATCCTTTTATGACCCTTATGCGAAAAGCTATTATTTTCCTCGCTATCGCCTCGCTCCTCGGCCTTATCAGCTGCGGCGGCACGTCAACCTCGTCCAATGCGAACGCTGTTTCGCCGAACGCCAAACGCTATCCTTTCAAGGGCAAGGTCGTTTCGGTCGATCGTGCGAAAAAGACCGCATCGATCGATCACGAAGCGATCGAAGGATACATGGACGCAATGACGATGGATTTTCCGATCCACGCAGATTGGGCTTGGGACAGCCTTAAGCCCGGTGCGGAGGTCAGCGGCGAACTCGTCGTCGATAACACGGCGAAGGAACCCTATTTTTTGGAGAATATCGTCGTGGTCTCGCCGCCCGACCCGAATGCGCCGGCACCGAACACGAATTTTGCACAGATCGGCCAACCTGCGCCGGACTTTTCCCTAACGAATCAGGACGACAAGAAGATCTCGCTCAAAACGTTCGAGGGAAAGGCTTTTGCGATCACGTTCATCTATGCAAAATGTCCGCTGCCTGAATTTTGCATCAAGATGTCGGCGAATTTCCGCGATGCTGCACGCTTGATCCAAGCCGATCCCGTGCTTCGCGACAAACTTCGCCTGCTCTCTATATCTTTCGATCCGGAGCATGATACTCCGGAAAAACTCCGAGCCTACGGCATCACATACATGGGCAATGATCCGAACGCGGCATTCGACATCTGGCAGCTCGCTGTCGGCTCCGATGCGGAGGTAAAGAAGGTCGCCGATTTTTATGGACTGCGTTATGAGGTCGATCCGGATAATAAGACGATCTTCAACCACAGCCTTCGCACGGCTGTGATCTCGCCCGACGGTAAGGTCACAAAGATCTTCGCCGGCAACGAGTGGACGCCAACGCAGCTTGTCGATGCCCTAAAAGCGGCCGAAAAGTAGCATCAAGTTCCTTTCGAATACACCGTCTTGCCCGCAACGATCGTCTGTTTGACATCGCGTGCGTTTGAGGAGAATACAAGAGCCGCGTAGATATCGGTGACCGGACCTTGAGCGTCATCCGTTAGATCGACGACGGCGAGGTCTGCTTCTTTGCCTGCTTCCAGAGTACCGATCAGATCGTCGAGGCCGAGGGCTTTCGCTCCGCCGAGCGTCGCGCATTCGAACACTTCCTCGGCGGTTACAAATCGCTCAGAATCAACTCGATTACGGGCCGTCAAGGCCGCGAACCGCGATTCCTCGATGAGATCGCAGACGTTATTGCTTGCGACCGAATCACTGCCTAGGCCGACCGTAATTCCGGCGTCAAGGAATTTTTCGAGCGGTGCAGCACCATGGCCGAATTTTGCGTTCGATTTTGGGCAGTGCGCAACGCTCGCGCCATTCGCCTCTATGCGCTCGATGTCGCTGTCCGTTACGCGAACGCAATGCGCGAGCAGCGGCCGCGTCGCGAGAACGCCGAGCCTTTCAAGGTATTCGATAGGTGTCGAAAATGGACTCGACCACTCGACACCGAATTTCTCATAGAACGTCGAAAAGGGCCCGGTTCCCTTTGCCATCAGCTCGATCTCGTCGGCTGATTCGGCGGCATGGATCGAAAGAGGAATGCGGTTCAGGATCGAATATTGGGCGAGCAATTCGAACAATTCCGAACCGACAGTATAGGGCGAATGCGGCGATAGAGCGACACGAACAAGCTCGGTCTCATCCTGCTTCAAGGCTTCGAACTTGGCGGCGAGCTCCATAAAATCGTCCTTGGCCGTGCGATTGTCGGGTGTAAACTCGGTCTCCTGGAAGACGATGCCGCGCAAACCTGTCGCGGTCAACGCCTCAAGGCCGACGCGGCCAAGTCGTCCGATATCGCCAAAACAAGTAACGCCGGCCGCTGCTCCTTCGCGAGCACCAACTAGCGCGCCTTTGCGCACGCCCTCTTCACCGAGTTCTGTCCGGATCGCGCTCAGCTTCAGCAGCCAAGCCGCGAAATTATCCTCGACCCCATCGAGAGCACCACGCATCGCTGTGATCTCAAGATGTGAATGAACGTTCACAAACCCCGGGGCGATCGCGGCCGCTCCGTGGTCGATCGTTTCACTGTTTGGGAAGGCGACCGTAAGCGTATCGCGGGTTCCGATGCCGACGATCTTCGAGCCTTCGATCGCGACGCCGCCATCCGCGAAAGGTTCGCTCGACACCGGCACAATATGATCGGCAAGATGGATCGTCGTCATTTCTTGATCTCTGATGTCTGCATCCGATAGCGCGCGAGGATCGCCGTTACGTAGCTTTTCGTGGATGGGATCGTTATACGCGAGACAAAATCATCCTCCGAGATGTCGGACAGCTTCAAACCCGCCGTCCAGCCTTCGACGCGGCTCGGGCCGGCGTTATAGGCCGCGAGCGTCAACGCTGTTTCAGCCGGCAGCCCGCGATACATCTCGCGAAGTTTTTCAAGATACCAACAGCCCACCTGGATATTCTGCTCCGGGTCTGCAAGGAACTGTTCCGGGGCTTCCGCTGCCCGTTCGTATTCTTTCAATCCAGTGGCCTTTGCCCATTCGCGGACCACGGCAGGACGCACCTGCATTAGCCCCACCTCGTCTGCCGCACCGTGTTTCCAGGCACGAAAATACGTCTCTTCGTAGATCAGGCTCCAGACGAGCTTCTCATCGAGGCGGTAAATGCGGGCCTGACGGGCGATGAGGTCATCGTATCTATGGATCCAATAGTCAGGAAAGAACACGCCCGCCGCTCCGAGGACCGTAAGCACAACAATAGCGAGCGATATTAAATATCTGACCATTTCAGCAAACTGTTTATTTTGATATTACGCCGAAGCTCGGCAGGATCGAAAGCCGACATTGACAGCTTTAACGCTTTCGCAAGGCAACACGGGGCCTCTCGTCCAATGTCGGTTCTTCAACATTCGTTGCCGGAGGCTGCGAAACTTTCTTGAATTCGCCGTTTCTTGCCTTTTCCGCAAACAAGATCACATCGTGGTCAGCCTCGGCGGCCATCTCCTGACGGATATTGTGCAGGGCTTCGATAAATTTTGGGCGACGGTACATCTTGCGTTTATTCTACGCCTTTTGCTGTGAGTTCGCGCAAGGAGGGCATCTGGATCTGCAGCTCATCGTTTTCAACCATGACCGTGATATCTGCCGCATCGCCGATCCTGCCTTGGATCAGTGCCTCGGAAAGTTCATCTTCGATATGTTTTTGGATCGCCCGCTTGAGCGGCCTTGCTCCGTATTTGCGGTCGCTGCAGGTATGGTCGATCAGCCACTTCTTCGCTTCCGTCGTCAGCGAGACTCTCAGGTTCTTGTCGGCGATGATCGAATTGAGGTTTGCGATCTGCAGGTCAGCGATCGCCATCAGGTCCTCGAGCGAAAGTTCGTCAAAGATGAGTATCTCGTCGAGGCGGTTGATGAACTCGGGGGCAAACGTCTGTCTGACAGCCGCCATTACTTCGTCCTCGCGTTTTGCACGCGTCGCCTCACCCGAAGCCTGAAAACCAAGCGATGCCGTCTTTTGGATGATCCTCGCACCGATATTCGAGGTCATTATGAAGATCGAATGTTTGCAATCGATCGTCTGCCCGGTCGAATCCGTCAAGACACCGTCCTCGAAAACCTGCAGTAGAAGGTTGAAGATATCGGGATGGGCCTTTTCGATCTCGTCAAAGAGCACGATCGAATACGGCGAGCGGCGAAGTCTTTCGGTCAGCTGTCCGCCTTCTTCGTGGCCGACGTATCCCGGAGGCGAACCGATGAACTTCGAGACCGAATGCCGCTCCATAAATTCGCTCATATCGAAGCGGACAAGCGACCTTTCAGAGCCGAACAGGAACTCGGCAAGACGTCTCGCCACTTCCGTCTTTCCAACGCCCGTCGGCCCAAGGAAAAGAAATGAACCGACCGGACGGTTCGGGGATTTGATGCCGGCACGCGAACGGCGGATCGCGCGTGCCAATGCCGATACGGCAGGCCGCTGTGAGATTATCTGTTCGCCGAGCACCTTCTCGATCTTGAGCAGCTTCGATGCCTCTTCTTCCTTGATCGACGCGACCGGAATTCCCGTCCAGCGTGCGATCACGTCGTCGATGTCGTCGCGCGTAACTTCAACAGCGAAGAACGAATCCTCGAGAGTCTGCAATTCAAATGAGATCAACTGATCTTCGTTCGCAGAGGCACGCTTCCAATTTTCGACGGTCTCTTTCCACGAAGGTTCGCCCGGATTTTCGCTTCGATAACGCAGCTTTGCCCGTGCTCCCGCTTCGTCGAGCACGTCGATCGCTTTGTCAGGCAGAAAGCGGTCGGAAATGTAACGGTTCGATTGCTCAACGGCCGCGGTCAGTGCGTCCGGCGAATATCTGATCTGATGATATGCCTCGTAACGCTCGATAATTCCCTTTACGATCAGCAAAGCGTCCTCTTCACTCGCCGGTTCGACCTTTACCGCCTGGAATCGCCGCTCAAGGGCACGATCTTTCTCGATCGTCCTGCGATATTCGGCCGGCGTCGTCGCTCCGATGCATTGGATCTCGCCGCGTGACAGTGCGGGTTTCAGAATGTTCGCCGCATCAAGCGTACCTTCGGCCGAGCCGGCACCTACAAGCGTGTGAAGTTCATCGATAAAGACGAGGTTGTCGCGATTTTCTTTTAGCTCGGCAATTATCTTCTTTAAACGCTCTTCAAACTGCCCGCGGTATTTTGTGCCCGCAACCACAAGCGAAAGATCGAGTGCGAGTATGCGTTTGTTCTCAAGGAATGACGGCACGCTCTTATCGACGATCCGCTGAGCGAGGCCTTCGACGATAGCTGTCTTCCCAACTCCCGCCTCACCTATCAATACCGGATTGTTCTTTGTTCGCCGGCAGATAAGCTCGATCAGACGCTCTGTCTCTTGTTGTCTTCCGATCAGCGGATCGAGCCGGCCGTCGGCTGCATCCTGAGTCAGATCGCGCGTGAACTCAGTAAGACTCGGTGTTTTTGACGCCTCTTTTGCCGGTGAGAAGAGGTTCGGCATCGCACGCTGCTGCTGGCCGAGCTTCTCGCGAATATCGTCAAGCCTGACGCCATAGCCGAAAAGTATCTCGGCGGCCACCGAACGCTCTTCGCGTATCAGCCCGAGCAAGATATGCTCGGGGCCGATGTGGCGATTCTTGAGCTGACGGCTTTCTTCATTCGCGTAAAAGAGAATGCGTTTCGTAACGGCCGAAAGGTGCAGTTCGGACGATTGCGGTATGCGGTCGCGGACAACGATCCGATCCTCGATCTCCTTGCGGACCGAATCGACGGTCAATGAATGTCTGTACGGGAAATATTTCGCCGAAAGCGTCTTATCCTCGCGCATGAGCCCGAGCAGTATGTGTTCGGGAGCGATCGATTGAGAACCATATTGAAGGGCTTCGTAACGCGCGAAAAAAATAACGCGGCGTGACCTTTCTGTGTAGCGTTCGAACATAAAAGAGGGAAACTACGCTAACTTTCGCTTTTCGACGTACTGCGATTATATCGAATGCGGAGTTCGATCGTGTAATTTAATTTTCGAATAATTCCGAGCTTACAGGAAGAGAGATAGGTTCAAAGGCGGCCGAAATCCAGAAGAAACATACCGTAAATGCAGAAAATTCCTCAATTCTTCCGCTCTCGCCCGGCCGCTTTTGCCGCATTCTTTCGAAAACGACGTACTTTCGCCAGGTTTCCGCAATCCCGCATATCGCACCAATGGCGATTGCGTCCGCGACTGTCGTCGACAAACAGCCACCCGCAGGACTCGCCGCCGCAGATTCTGATCCGTTTCGCCCGGTCGGAAGTAAAAAGATCGACGGCCGCAAAAACGACCGCATCAAGGATCGAATCGAGCGGCCTTTCGGTCCGCCGTCTCCTTAGTTCAAATCGCCCGCCGGCGTACTCGAGCTTTTGGCCTTCCACAGCCTTTAGCCGTTCTTTTTCGAGGTGTTCAACATCGCCCGCGAGCGGCGGTTCGCCTTTGGCCATCGCGAAAGAGAGGCCATAGATCGCCGCTCGAACTTTACGTGCACGCCGCAAGCTCGCCCCGCCGCCCCCGATCGACGCTGCACGTTTCACGAGTTCACGAGCCGCCTTCTCATCGACCGCATTGGCCTTCAAGGCCCATGAGACCAGATCGGAAAGGTCCGAAATACTATCGGCGGCGGGAACATAGTTCTTGTCCGTCCGTTGCCAACTCGACGCGGTATTCACGAGGTCCAGGCTTAAGTCGCCTGCGATAAGTTTGAATTTGTCAGGACGAAGTTCCATCTGAACAGATTATATACCACGAACTCGTAACCACCAATACGGGGTTGACAGGTTACATACATAGTGATATTGTGTAACCACTCTCACGACGTTAGACAGTTACACTAGAATTACTTTCAAGGGAGACCAAAGATGGAAAAGCAGCAGATAATCGATGAACTACAAATGATCTTGGACGGCGAACCGTGGCATGCGGCGAGCCTCAAAGAGACGCTTCGCGGCATAGATGCCGAGCACGCGGCACTAAAACTTCCCGGAACTCACAGTATCTGGGAACTCGCGGGACACATTGCCGGCTGGAATAACGTTTGGGCCGAACGCCTCAAGGGAAACCCGGTCAGCGAACCGCCCGACGGCAACTTTCCGGAAGAGAAACAGGTTGCGGATGCCGCATGGCAAGACCTGCAGACAGAGATCTCTGACTCATTCGGTAACTTGATCCGTGCGATCGAAAGGCGTTCTGAAAGCGAGTTTGGCGAGCGGTTCGAAGACAATGACTATTCGCTCAGCTTCTTTCTGCACGGCACCGTACGGCACAACGTGCACCACGCGGCGCAGATCGCCTTGCTGAAAAGCGCGACCTCAAAGTATGGAAAGGCGACCGCCTGAAAGACTCAGGCTCGAGGTAAGGCCGCATGACCAACTGCGGTCTTTGCCTCGGCATCTAGTTTGTCATCGATGAGACGGATTCGATCTGAGGTTCGTCTGCGACCTCGATGACGACGGCCTCATCGCGTTTTGTGATGCTCTTGAGGATCTTGCCCGCGGGTGCGAGCTCGACCTTTGAACGCAGGACGCGCGAGATGCGTTTCGGCAGGAATTTCGGAGCTAGATTCGCGATCGAATCGGCAAGGGCCGCGATATCACCGCCGCCCGACCAATGTTCGCGAACGACCTCGACATCCGTCCGATTTATCAGCCGCAGCAGCACCAACGCGACCATATAAAGGTCATCGACCTGTCCGATGAACGGAAAAACGTCCGGAATGAGATCAAGCGGCGAGATCACATAGACGATCGCCGCGACGAACAACGCCTTTTCGGCGGTCGGCACGCGTGCGTCCTTCAAAAGCCTTGCGAGCAGCTTCGCCATATTCGGCAGAAACATCACAAACGTCCGCATACGGCCCTTGAGTTCGCTCTTTTCGCGTCGCGCCAATTTCCCCATTTCCCTCAAAGTCTAAAAGCAAACCGAGTTCATAGCAAGTCTTACCAGCCCGACACGTTTCGTCCTGGCTCCGCAGGAGCCGTCTGTTCGTAGCAACTGGCCGCCAACGCGATTCGCGGATTTCTCGCTTATTGCGCAGGTGGTTTGTGATCCGGCGATCTCGGCGGCGACGAACCGCATTTCCGAGAGTGGCTATAGTTACGATGCGAACGGGTCTTTGACGGCGAATGCGGCTGGCGAGCGGTTCGGGTATGATGGAGAGAGTCATCAGACCGAGTTTTTTGCGGCGTCGAATCAGGGTTCCACTCCCGATGCGGTGTACACATACGATGGCGAAGGGCGGCGTGTGAAGAAAGTTTCCGCTGCCGAAACCACCATTTTCGTATATGATGCATCTGGAGTATTGATCGCGGAGTATTCGGGCGAGGTCGCTGCGGAGCCGCGAGTTAGCTATTTGACAACCGATCATTTGGGAAGCCCGCGGGTCGTTACGGATAAGCGTCGGGATGGTGGCGAAGCCCCGCCGACCTTACGTCCCTGTAGGGGATGCGAGATAATAGCCCAGGGTAAGGCCGCTTTGGCCGCCACCCTGGGAAAGAGGTCGCAAATTTGATCCTGGAGCTCCGTTTAGGAGCGACAGAGGGATTTGTCGGCGGCCGAGCCGCCTCCCGAGGAATTTATTTTCCGTCCTAAACCACGCCGTAAACGACGTGGCTATGCGAATCCATTGTTGGCGGCAAGCCGCCTCCGATATTCCTGCTGTGTACGGGACGGTCGGGACCGGTCGCGTTGTCCGCAACACGTGGGGATCTATGACCCAAGAACCCCGACCGCTCTGCGATGCGGCAAGCAGCAAGAGAATGGGTAAGGCCGTTAACCCCACTTCCCAACTATCCGTTAGCAATTCATCTCTGCCGTCTTCAATGACTTGCCTTTGACCGATCGAGCTCCTTTAAGGCCTTTTCCAGTATCGCATCGCGTCCTTCGGTAAAGTCTGTCACTTTTGGTTTGACCAGGATGTCCGGAAGAACACCGATCCCGACGAATTCGCTGCCGTCAGCGAAAGTGTCGTGTTTTGAACAGATACGCGCGGAACCGCCGCCTGGAAGCGAAATTTGGAGCGGCTGTCCGGTGCTGCCGCCCGATGGTTCGCCGACGATCAGTCCGCGTTTCAAGGGCTTGAACGCGACGAGGAAGTCTTCTGCCGCGGAGAATGTTCGCGGACTTGAAAGAACGACGAGCGGCCCGAGATACGGTTCGACGCCGCCGCGCATTTGCTTGATATCTTTCAAGGAAATTTCGCCGGCTTCTTCGCCGAAGGTCTTGTCGGGTTGGCCCCATGGCCGAAATGTCGGGTGATATTCGCGCGTGTACCAGCTCGAACCTTTGAACGGCTTATCGACAAAATATGAAAGAATGTTATACCCGACGCTAGAGTTGCCGCCGCCGTTCTCTCGCAGATCGAGAATGATGCCGTCCGCTTTCGACATCGCCGCAAAATTGTCGGCAAAGAATTTCTCCTCGCCCGGTGCGTCCGACATCGTATTGACGGTAACCAAAGCGATATTGTTCGGCAGCATTTTGAGTTCGTAGAGTTTTGCGGCGTTCGGGAGTTTCAAACGATCCTGACGGCTCAGACGCGGCAGCGTGCGCTTCAGGATATTTCCTTTTGCGTCCTTCAGCGTGAGTTCGACCGGTTTTGAAACTGATCCTCGAAGTAGAAAATATTGATAGACGGCTGTCTCCTGTGATTGAGATGTATTTTCGCTGACGTAAGGCGCGACGTTCTCATCTGCGTAGGTTCTCGCCGGAATACCGTCGATCGCGGTGATCTCTTGCCCGACCTCGATCCCATCACCTTTTAGCTTCGGATCGAGCAGACCGACGATGACGACGCGGCCTTCGATAAGGCGGGTCGTGATCGCCGGGCCAGCATTTACTTCTGTTTGAAGTTCCTTGGGAAAATAGACGTTGGTGTGCGAATCTTTCAGCTTGCCGCAGAATTCCTGCAGAACGCGGTAGTATTCGAGCGTCGATCGTGTTGCCAGCACCTTCGGGATGAATTCGAGATACGTTCTATCCCAATCGAGATCAGGAACAAGGCTGAAGTTGATGAAATTATATTTCGCCTCGGACCAGAATTTCGAGAGGCCGGCGATCTTTTCTTCGTTCGAGATATTCTCTTTGTAAGGAGTTTTTATCGACGGGCTTTCCCAGAAATCGGCGTCGTTCCAGAACTTAAGTTCAGAGGCCTTGATCTGCGTGTAGCATTTCGTTTCGCCCTTTTGGATGATGAAGTCGTACGTCTTTCCTGCCTCGACATCAAAACTGATCGTGTCGATGTCTGTGATGAATTCGACCTTCCTTTTCGCCCCTTTCTTGACGAATGTTTCATAGACGTCGGGCTTGGCCTCAGGTGCAAGATTCCAGCTGTCCTTTTTCAGTACGTCGCCATCCTGTATCGAAACAACGTTCGAATTCGCCTTGATCGTCGGGATCGTGCTTTGAGGGTATGCAGAGCAAACAAGAATTGCCGCAATTGCGAGCGCATAAATAATTTTCATAGGATCCTTCGTCAAAATTTGGCTAGAAAAAATAAAAACACCGCCGGGCCTTCACTTGTGACACGCGGCGAATCCGATCTCGAATTAACGCGGGCGGTTCTGATTATGGTAAATTCGAGGAGCTTTTTAGGTTTTCCGTATGATCCTCGAAGATATACGCCGTCGGGCGGCCGGCGATCCACAGCACATCATTCTTCCTGAGGGCGAAGACCCGCGAACGGTCGAGGCCGCGGGTATATGCTCGCGCGATCAGATCGCGAAGATCACGATTCTTGGCCGTGAGGAGGTTGTTCGGGGACTTGCCGCCGAAAGCGGTTCGAATCTGAACGGCGTCACGCTCCTCGACCATAGAAGGTCGAGCGATCTCGGCCGCATCGCGAGTCTTTACCATGAACTTCGCCGTGCAAAGGGCGTAACTCTCGAGGAAGCCGAGCAGGCTGTAAATGATCCGCTTTACTTTGGAAATCTCCTCGTTCGCGACGGAAAAGCCGACGGTTCGGTCGCAGGTGCGACGAACACGACCGCACACACTGTCGCCGCGGCCCTTCGCTGCATCGGCCCCGCGAATGGCTTTAAGACCGTGTCAAGCTTCTTTCTGATGGTCGTCCCGGACAAGAGATTCGGCGAGAAGGGAGCGATGATCTATGCGGACTGCGGCGTCGTTATCGATCCGGATTCCGCCGAGTTGGCTGAGATCGCGATCGCTTCGGCCGATTCGGCAAAGGCTCTTCTGAATGCCGAGCCGCGTGTTGCGATGCTGTCATTTTCGACAAAAGGCAGTGCAAAGCATCAGAGCCTCGACAAGGTGATCGAAGCCGTAAAGACCGTGCGTGCTCGCAGACCGGAACTCGTGATCGACGGTGAACTGCAGGCCGATGCGGCCCTGGTCGAGGCCGTCGCCGCGTCAAAGGCGCCGGGTTCGCCTGTCGGCGGAAGAGCAAACGTCCTTATCTTCCCGGACCTAAATGCGGGAAACATCGCCTACAAGCTGACCGAGCGTCTCACGGGCGGAAGTGCGATCGGCCCGATCCTCCAAGGCCTCGACAGGCCCTGCAACGACCTTTCTCGCGGCTGCAAGGCTGAAGACATCGTGGATGCGGTCGCGATCACCGCCGTGCAGTCCCAAGCGCGAAAGAACCCCTGACAGCACAAACTCCCGCCGCCGAGACCTGCATAATAACCGAAAGCTATCTTTACGAGGCCCGGCGAACCGCAATTTCCTCAAAGCGCTCATTCTTACCGAGAACTGGATCATTTGTCTTACCGCGATAGCCTTTCGGCGCTTCAGAAAGCCGAAGACTTTTCTGAATATGTCCTTTTCTCAGAGCAACGCCAGCCGCTTGATTCTCGTCGACGTCTTCATTCCCCCACGCAGGTCCTGTTCAAGACTGAGGGCCGACAGCTGAGGCGATTAAACGGTAGTTTCCTCGTTCACGAAATTGGAGTAACCCAAGGTCTCGCAATACCTGGAGTTGTTGACGAATCTTCGGGCGAATATTCTTGTTTTGAGGGTGCGCAGCCGCAAGCTCGGCCTCGTGTGCGTACACGTCCGCAAGATCAAATGTCTGCAACCCTAAGCGCTCGACGACGTTCAGGACGTCAAGGGTCCAGCCACGAGCCTCAGGCTTAACCGTGGCAAGTGGTTTGATTCGGCGGTAGTTTGACCTGATTCTGTCGATTGGCTCAATATGCCCGTCAGTAACGAGTCGAATCTTGCCAACGGGTGCAATCTTACTCAATAAAATATTACATCCAACCCATCCCGCACGACGCGCTCCTGGCCCCAATGGTTTCCGCTTCTCGATTGCTGCCGGTGAGAAGAAGAACGAGGGAATCAGAAGGAGATTACGAACAGACCACGAGCTCGAATAGTGCATCACGAATAGGTTCGGCACATTGTCGCTAGTCAAGGCCTCCATCATTGCAGCGTACGCGGAATCAGGAACGCGGTTCTCGTTCCTTCGACGTCCGGATTTCAATTCGTAAGTTGCCCTGCAGCTTAGACATCGGAAGTCTAATGCACGAGAATTTGCCTTCGTGGCTTCAATGGTTACACTGCTGCAACAAACGCAATAGAGGTTCTTCGCTCCCCAGTCTTCAGTAATACGGCGTGCCGCTTGAGCGGCACTCTTGTAACCTTCTGCCGAGTCGGGATTCATTAATAGACTTAGCATTTGTGAAGAAGAAGTTGCTCTGCCTCCGACGGCATTTCGGACAGCCTGCTTTGACGAAAGAGAAAGTCCCTAGCCTCTGGATCGCCCGCAATGTTGTCCCAGTCAAGTACCCGAACCAACAACCCCTCATCGTTTGAATAGACTGCGACAACATTTCCACCAGCGACCTCGACAACGACTTCGTTCATATTGTGCTCCAAAATGGGCCTTTATTCTTCCACTCGATTTCGAGGGCAATATTGTTCTTAAAGCAGTCTACCGAGTGAGTTGGCGACTCAAGGTCAAGATCGTCAACGGAAATCTTCGTGTCGAACTTCTTTTCGAGCCAACCAAGTTTATAAAATTCAGAATCGATCCAGCCAGAAACTTTCGACTTTCGCCCACCGCCGGAATCAATATAGCTCTTTAACAATTGGAAACGCGTCAAGACACTGCACACATCGTTGTACTCGTTCGGAAAGTCACGTTCGAGGATCGCTGTTGCATGACGCCATTCGTGAATCTCGTAACGATCGGAGATGTGTCGGGGAAATGAAGTGGTCGGCATCTATTGAATCTTACACCCTTGCACGATTGCGGCAAAGCTAAGCCGTTTCTGAAATATCCGTGTTCATGTCGCATTCAACATTGATTCCGTTTAAACACCCTAGCGCGACTACGGTCATCCATCAACTCTCGTTCTCAACCTCAAAAAGATACAATGCTTTTCGCCGCTTAATGTGATATAAATCAAGGATAAGCGCGCTTTTTTCGCACGGAATTCTATTTTATTTTTTCTCACAAGGATCGACTCCGGCAAAAGGCCGCTACGCTAGTTGTAAACCCTATGGATCAGGACCAAAGACTTACGCCGCTGCCGCGGGGGCTTGATGTAACACAGCCGAACCGCGAAACACCCGCAACATACGCGGCGTATTACGACCACGAAAGTCAGTCCAGTCAGCGGACTCTTCGTCACTATGTCCGTGTTGTCACGAAACGTCTCCCGATGATCGGCGCGATCGCGATCGTCGTTACCGCTGCGGCGGCATTCTATTCCTTTCGCCAGCCCTCGATCTATTCGGCGAGCGCTGAGATGCTGATCGAGCCCCGCAAGGCCGCACCGACCGCGAAAGATGCGATCAATATCAATTTCGACGGCGACGAGACAACGTATTACAACACTCAGCTTCAGCTGCTCCAGAATTCCGACCTGATGAAAAAGGTCGTTTTGGCCCTCGGGCTACAACGCGAACCGGACCTTCTCGGCGGAGCCAACCGAGGCTTCTTTGCATCGGTAAAGTCGATCTTCTCAAGCCCTGCAAAAGCAGAACCGCCGCCGCAAGGTTCGCTTCCCGTCCTGACGGGCACCGAAAATGCCGACCCGTCAGAGGCTCAGCTTTCGCCGGAAGAGGCCGCAAGAGCGAATCAGTACGCCGCTGCCTTGTCCGGCGGCCTCCATGTCGAACAGACGGAGCGCACGAGCCTGTTCACCGTGACGGTCAGCAACAAGAACCCGCAGCTTGCCGCCGATGTTGCAAACAAGGTCGCGCAGGTCTTTATCGACGAGGACGCAAAACGCGAGCTTGAAGGCACACAGTCCGCTTACGATGAACTCACGAAATCCATCGCGGACCTCAAGGTGACGATCGCCGACCAGGAAACGAAGCTGACCGACTATATGCGGTCGAGCAATTTGCCGCTGCAGGAGAAGGGCTCCGACCTTGCGGCAAGCCGGCTGCAAACGCTGAGCGAACAATGGCTTTCCGCGGCCGACGACCGCCGAAAACTCGAAGCCCGCTATAACGGCGCCGTCCAGGCGAGCTCCAGAGGCGAAGGCAAGAATATCCCCGATCTTTATGAGAACAAGGTCTATCAGGACACAGTTCGTCTGAACACGGAGCGTCGCGCAAAGCTGCAGGACCAGATCCGCGACATCGAAAAGCAAATAAAAGATGCCGAGACCGAAAAGGCCGAGCTGCTTGTCAAATACACGCCTGCATACGTGAAGGTTCAGCAGGTCGAAGAAAAGATATCGTCGCTCAAAGCCACCAAACAGCAGACGGAGAGCGAAGTTTCGCAGATCATCGACCGCGACCAAAAGAAGATCGAAAAAGACGCCGTCAGCGGAGCTCTCGTTTCGCTCCGCTCCCAGGTCGATGCCGCAAAACGCCGCGAAGATCAGCTCCTGAACGCCTATGAGGTAGAGGCTGAGCGGGCGAACATCCAAGGGCAGGCTACAACGACCTTGACGACGCTCAAGCGTGCGCTCGAAACAAATCGCGGACTGCTCGATACATACACCCAGCGGCAAAAAGAGCAGGAACTCGCCCTTGCCGCCGGAAAGCCGAACAATATCAAGGTCTCGAGCGCCGCCGTCGTTCCGAGCTCGCCCGTTAGCCCGAATCGCCCGCGCAACATTTTCATCGCTCTTCTGGCATCTCTTGGTGCGGGCATTGGCCTTGCGTTCCTGCTTGATTATCTGGATGATTCGGTTCGGACAAGCGACGATGTGTCCCGCGCGTTGGGCCTGCCTACGCTTGCAATGATCCCGCATCACGGGATCAATGAGAAGAAGCGGCTAAGCATTCGAGGCATCGGTTCGGAAAGCAACGGCAAAACAGCGTCGAGCACCGCTCTTATAACGCTCGAAGAGCGTCATTCGCCGATGGCCGAAGCCTATCGGCACCTTCGCACATCGCTGCTATTCTCGAGCGCCGGCAAGCCGCCGCAATCGATCCTTGTAACGTCATCTCAGCCGTCCGAAGGCAAAACGACGACCGCCATCAACACCGCGATCACCTTGGCTCAGGCCGATGCCGACGTGGTCTTGATCGACTGCGACCTTAGACGTCCGCGTATGCACTCGCATTTTGGGCTTTCGAACACCCAAGGGTTGACCAACTATCTTTCCGGCGAAAAGTCCACGGAGAACCTTATTAAGGCCGCTCCCGGATTGCCGCATTTGAAGATCATCACGAGCGGGCCGATCCCGCCAAACCCGGCGGAGCTTTTGTCGTCCAACGAGATGCGGAATCTCCTGCAGTTCCTTCGCGGCCGATTCAAGCACATCATCATCGACTCACCTCCGGCGATCTCGTTCACGGATGCGGCCATTCTTTCCACGCAGGTTGACGGTGTCGTCTTGATCGCGATGGCCGGAAAGAGTTCGATGCACCTGATGCGTCAATTCCGCACGCGCATCTCAGCTCTCGGTGCTCGCATCTACGGCGTTGTTCTGAACGGGATCACGTCGGAATCGGTCGAGTACGATTACTATGGAACGGGGTACTACCACTATTACAAGCACAGAGCCGACGATGAAACCCCGATAATGGAAGGTGCAGAGACGGCGTCGGCCGTCCAGGACCAGGGGAACAGCTTTAGGCCTTAACGAAGCGGGCCAGCGCATCGCGCCAATCAGGAAGCTCGTCGAACCCAAGTTCGGCGAGCCTTTTTGTTGCAAGTTTTGAAGAATGTGGCCGCGGAGCCGGACGCTTTAGATCGGCATCCGAGATCGGCGTGATGCGCGAACGCTCGATTCCCAGGAGATCGGCGATCTCGCACGCAACGCCGTAATATGTCGAGCCTTCGCCTAGATTCGTAACGTGTATGACGCCGCGGATGTCGCTCGCCGCAAGTTCTCGCAAGCGTCGAGCAAGATCTCCGGCAAAGGTCGGCGTCCCGAAGCTGTCGCTGATAGCCGTAATATGCTTTCCGGCCTTCAGAAGCTCCGGAATGACGCTTAGGAAATTAGTCCCGCCGTGTCCGTATATCCATCCCGAACGGACGATCACCGAGTCCGGATCTTCTTGCGACGCTCGAAGTTCGCCGTCGTATTTTGTCTTTGCGTAAACCCCGAGCGGGGCAGGCCTGGCGTCTTCCGTATAAAAGCCTTCGAAGGTGCCGTCAAAGACGTAATCGGTCGATATCGTAACGAGCTTTGCACCGCTGGCTTTTGCTGCGGCGGCAAGATTCGCCGGGCCGTCGGAATTGGCCGCATATGCCGCGATCTCGTTACTCTCTGCGCCGTCAACGTCTGTAAAGGCCGCGCAGTTTATGATCGCATCCGGTGCGTTTCGGCCAACGACTTCGAGCACCGAATTGCGATCCGAAATATCAAGTGCCTTGCGATCAAGCGCAACGACCTCATCACCGATCGAACGGCAATATTCTGCTGCGGCCCGGGCCACCATTCCGTTCGCACCGGTCACGAGTATCTTCATCTGAGGCTCGATCCGTACATTTTTTGATAGTAGTCGCGGTATTCGCCGCTCCGGATCTCCTCGACCCATTCGCGGTTGTTCAGATACCAGTCGATCGTGGTCTCGATCCCTTTTTCCCAGCTCATCTCAGGGCGAAATCCGAGCTCTGTCTCAGCCTTGGTCGCGTCGATCGCATATCGTCGGTCGTGTCCGAGGCGGTCCGTTACATACCGTATCAGTGAGTGCGGTTTACCGAGCGCATCGAGGATGGATGTAACGACGTCGATATTCTGCCTTTCGTTCCGAGAACCGAGATTGTACGCTTCGCCCGGCCTGCCCGTCTCAAAAGCGGCCCAGATCCCGCGGCAATGATCGTCAACATATATCCAGTCACGCACGTTCTTGCCATCCCCATAGACCGGCAAAGGCTGGTCATCGAGCGCATTCGCGATCATCAGCGGAATAAGCTTTTCGGGAAATTGCCGCGGCCCGTAGTTATTCCCGCAGCGCGTGACGACGGCATCGATGCCGTGAGTTTCGCGTGCGGCACGGACGACGAATTCCGCCGCTGCCTTCGACGCGGCATAAGGTGAGTTCGGCTGCAGCGGTGAGTCTTCCGTAAAGAACGCGTCGCTCGTTTCGGGCAACGTTCCCATCACCTCGTCGGTCGAGACCTGCACAAAGCGCCTCACGCCTTTTTCGCGTGCGGCATCAAGCAAGACCTGCGTACCGATGATATTCGTGCGTAAAAATTCGTCAGCAGCGTAGATGCTCCGATCGACATGCGATTCGGCGGCAAAGTTAAAGATCGCGTCCGTGTCAGTCGGCAAGGCATCGAGAACACCATTGCGGTCGCAGATATCGCCTTTTACGAACGTGTGCCGGCCGGGGTCAAGGCCTTCAAGATTCTTCGGGTTCCCCGCGTAGGTGAGCGCGTCGTAATCTACGATCACCACGTCCGCTTCTCGTTCAAGCACGAGACGCACGAATGCGGAACCGATAAATCCGGCACCGCCGGTAACGAAGATCTTTCTAGGCATCTTTCTTAGAAATCCGAGTGCGTGTCGAGCCGGCGCATCTCTTTGAGTATAAGGTCGGCACGCGTCTGCGGCTTGTCTATATCATCGAGAATGATGCGTTCGCCGCCCTCGCTCGCGTTGTCTATGACTATGTCACCAAACCCAAGCAGCCGTTGGAGGAAAGAAGATGAGACCGTTACATCCTGCACGCGCCGAAGCGGGATATTCCGCCGCGTGCGAGCGATAAAGCCCGAATCGATCTCAAGCTTTGTGTCCGTGAGCGTATAGCGAACGAGCTTTTTCTTGAAATGAGAATAGACCGGGACAAGCAGGATCAAAAAGCCCAAGCCGACACCGAGCCAAGGCGATTGAAAGAATCCGCCTAAGATCGCGGCGATCACGAATGCACCCAGCAAGGCGATGACGTAGCCGGCGTAAACGAATTTGAGCGTAGGTCCGATCGAGAAAACGATCTGCTCATCGTCGGCGTTTTTTGCGTGGACGGCATCTTCCTGAGGAACTGCGGCGATCGGTGCCTTATAATCAGGCGATTCTGAGGAGGCGGGACGTACGGCGACCCTCGTTTCGATTTCCTTCAGCTCACGCCCGCAGCTCCTGCAGAAAGCCGCGTCGTCCGCATTCTCGAGTCCACATTTATCGCAATACATTGTTCCCTTAAGGCTTTACGGCGTACATCTCGAGCTTTTCGCCCGGGATCTCGTCCGGAACATAAACGGCGAGCACCTTAGATCCGCGTATGCCGTCCCAATAAGGCCCGTTCGAATCGAGACTGAAATATTTGAACCCGATGCGGGCCGGTATCGGTGCCGGCGGCGGATTCGAATAAGAAAGCACGACGCCCGGCAGGGCCGACCCGATGACCGTGTCGATCACATCACGCGACGCGATCTTGATGACACGCGGCACGCCTTCGATAAGCTTCGCCTCCGGCATCTGCGAACGCACCGCGAGGAAGAATCCGGCCTCCTTCAAGAGCCTCTCGTCCTCTACACGGCCGACATACAGGGCATCGCGCACCTTCTCAAGCGGTATCGCAACACAGCGGCTCGGGATAACCGTTTCGAGCAGCAGACGAAGCTGCGCGTTCAGCGTATAGAACGTGAAATAAAGATCGTCGTGATCGTATTTCACGATGTCCTTCGGATTGTGATCCGTCGAGAACGTCATCAGCTTGCCGGCCAAGGTCGCCATCTCCAGGTAGAGTTTCTCAGGATGGACAAGCTGTGCCCGAAAATAATGAGCGATCGTCGGTATGGACGAATTGATCGTGTGCAGCAGCCAAAAGACACCTGCATCCGACGTCGTAAAATCCGCAAGCCCAGCCTGACGCTGCCGACGCTGTTCGCCGAGACTGCCGCTCTTTGTGATGAGCACCTCGACAAGCTGTCTGAGCATGCTCACGAGCCAATCCGATGCCGTAACATCAAGGATCGGCGGAATATATTCGTTCGAGATCTGGAATTGTCCGGTCGGCGTTCGCGTCAGCTCGGCGATCTTTATCGACGTGAATCCGTCGCGTATCTCGTCATCAAAAACGATACGCACGTTATTTCGCGCATACGCGACCGGCTGTTCGTTCGTGCCGCTCGTTTCATCTCGGACAAGCGCGCCTTCCTGCAAATAGCGAATATTAGGTTGCGGAGCGGCTCCGCTTCCCTGAAAATTCGCCTCGCCCATCTTCTTTGCCGGGATCGCGAGATAAACGCCGAGCTTTTCCTGCTCGGCGTGAAAATGATCGCCGACCGGCCGCAGGTCCGGAGCGCCTTCCTGGTCGGGAAAGTTCAGGTAAAGGCCGTCGGGCATCACCGCCCGGCAGGCCGTTATCTGGAAATTCGCATTTCCTATCGCCTCGTGATTGATCTGCATCCCGAGCACGCCGTATGCGTAAGGCGCGACCGACCGCACACGGGAATTTACGAGTTCCTCGTGATAGTTATCCCATTGCTGGAAATGCTGAGGCGTCAGCAGCATTCCCTCGTTCCAGACGATCTTTCGATATTTGCTCATAGCTTGGGGATAAGTTTTGTAAAAGCAATAAGATAGTAAACCGACTTGAGGCTTTTAGTAAACTGTCCTAGCGACAGAACCTGCCATCTTTAGCGTCCTTTTCGAGAATGACGCGGCTTTTTTCGCCTTCGGCGAGGCTCCGGATCGTCCTTTAGGATCTTCTCGGTCGATGCCAGCGCATTGAAGAATTCCTCGGTCCATTCAGGCCCTGTCTTCTCTTCCAAACGGTCCGGATTCTTTTCGACAAGGTCGAGGGCTTCGATCATTATCACCGAAGACCAGTTCTCGGTCGTTTCCGTTTTCCCCAATTTAAGTAAGGCCTTCGACGGCCGCAGGTAGATCGGCACTTTCTTGATCGTATCCGCACGCGGATCGGCACAATTCTCCGCCGGCGACGTTACGAGATACTCTCGGCAGACCGCCGGACGATCCTTGTGTATGGAGCAGGATTCGTCCTCAAGGAACGGGCACGCGTAGCCCTGCTTCATATATTTCGTGATCACCTCAGCGTATTTTTCCGCCGAAAATTCGGGCGAGCCCTCATACGCCATATCCTTTAGGCCGATAAGTTCGTCGAACCATTTGATCTTCCGAAAATGTGCAAGGGCGTCTGCAAAGCGCTTCCGAATAATGGCCTGTCTCTCCGGCGGCATCTCGTTAACGATCTCGGCTATGTGATATGCCTCGATCTCCGAGATCGGCACGGCCTGGCGGCAGCAAGCACCGCAGCCCGCCTTGCACGACACCTTTTTGCCTTCGCTCTCAACCACGGCCACACATTGGTCAACGACCGTCGATGCCATTTCCTGAAAGAGCGGCAGCATCCTGTGCGGCTTCACTTTCGCGGTCGGCACGGTCACCTGCATCTCGATCGGCTCGCCGTGTATTCGAAGCTTGAAATTACCGGTTATCCATTCATCAGCCATAGGTTCTCTTCCCCTTGTTCTGAGCCATAATGCCCGCGTGCAGAAGCCTGCCCGTTCAAAACGATGCCGGATCCTGCATTATCGTGCCCGCCGCGAGGAATCGCAGTGCGAGTTCATATTCCTGCGGCGTGATCTTGCCCGTTTTGTTAAGGTACCAGATCGAGCGTATTTCGCGTGCCGGAACATTGTTTACCTTTGTCGCAAGATCCTGCAGCATATTCCGCAATTTCAAAAAGTCACCCGCCGCTCCCTGATCGTACGCCGCGACCATCAAGAGACAATCGTCGCCAAGTTCATTCCCGACCGGGCCCGTGAGCCGCGAGAAAACGCCCGCCATCGAACTTGCCGCGGCAAACGCATCTCCGCGGCCGGAGCCAAGCTTTGCAAGGCCCGCGGCCGCAAGAAAGTCTGGATTCAAACCATTCGCGGCCGCGAGTTTGCTCAGCTCGCCCGATCTTTTCGCGATCGTCGGAAGATTTGCCTTCACTGCTCCGCTCATCGATTGTACGCGTTTCGCAACCTCTGCCGCCTGCGCGCCCGTCAAGAAATAACGCGGATCGTTCCCGGCTGCCTTTCGCATGAACTGAGCGGCAAATTTCTCGACCTTCTGCGTCGCGGTGTCTTCCTTTGTCGGCGTACTGCTCGGCGTCTCCGGCGTTGACGCATTCTCGGTCTGCGCAGCGACCGGCGTTGCATCCGCTGACGGTGTGCTCGATCCTTCAGGCGTCGAATACGTGATGTCATTCGCATCCGTTTCGGATTTCTTGCCGGAAAAATACAAAACGCCGCCGGCGATCAAGATCACGATCAATCCAAGCGCCGGCGCGATCAAGATAAACGAAAATGAAAGGCCGCCGCTCGATGGCTCTGCGGAAACGGGCGTTGCCGGAGCGGCAGGAATATTCGTCTGTACAGGCGGCATGGCCTGAACCGCGGATTCCGCTGCCGGAGCCTGCTCGATCTCGACCGCGATCTCAAGCCCGCCGAGGCTGAGCTTGTCGCCGTCCTTTAGCCGCTGTTGGTCGCGAAGGGGTTCACCGTTGAGCGTCGTGCCGTTCGACGAGCCAAGATCTTCCGCATACCAATTCGGGCCCTCGCGCTCGAGCCGCAGATGCTCCCGCGAAAGCCTGCCGTCCGCGATCACAAGCGAATTATTCGAATGCCGCCCGATCGTAACCAAACCATCGCTGGCTTCGAAAGACATATCGCTGCCATCGGCGTCAATGAACTTTAGTCGGAGATCACTCATTTAGGCGGCCGAAGGGCAGGTTATTTCGTATATGTCGATATCGGGTTCAGGTCGAGGCCAAAATCTCTCGGATTCTCGCCTATGATCGCCGCGGCGAAAAATTTTGGCACGTATTTGAAGTTCTCCGCCTGGAACTGCTTTGAAAGCATATCGCTCTTCTCGATCAGCGTCCAAAATTCGCGCGGCAAACCGCTCCCGGATGACAATGCCTTTTCGAGGTTCGAACTGAGGCCGCCTTCGCCGCTGTTGTAACTGCCGATCGCGAGCGGAATGCTCGACGGCCCGGTTCCGTAACGCCCGGCCAACGCCTTCATATACGAGGCGGCTGCACGCGACGCCGGTTCCGGTTCGCACCGTTCATCCGGGTGAGCGGGCGTCGCTCCCGGAATGATGTTCAGCCCGTGCAGCCTTCCCGTAGCCTGCGTAAATTGGAACATTCCGAGCGGCCCCGTCGGACTCTGCAGACACGTGCAATGTTCGGATTCGATCATCGCAAGATAAAGCCCGATGCGCGGATCCATTCCTTTTTCGTTGAACGCTCGAATTATGAACGGCGCGTTCTTGCTCGCGCGCGTATAGGTCGCCTGCAAGTTGTCGCCGAAACGGCAGCCCGAAAGCGGCTTGACCTTCGTCCGTGAAACATACGCGTCAACAAAACCTTTTATCCGCGTAACGGCATCCGACGGGATCTTTTCGCTCGTCGAATTGCCGATTATCTGGGCAACGCGCATCGCACGGTCTTCGATATATGCACGCTTTTCCGCGTCCGTCATCGCGGAATACTGTTTTGCCGGAAGCTCGGGTTTTGCAGGAGTGGATTGCGCGATAGGAAGATCCGAATTCGTCGATGCGTTCGTATCTGTTTGAGAACTGCCAAAATTCGACGGCGAACTCGTTGGCGTTGTCGAACCGGGATCGTCGTCACGATCGCTCGCCGATGTCGGGTCGTCGCCCGTGTACGGATTTGTCGACGCAACTTCACCTTTCCCTGCAAAGGCCGTCATCGCGATCACTGCCGCAGAAATACCGATCACAAATATCGCCCCGACGATTATCGCCAAAGGCAAGTAATTCAGCGGCGTTGGCGCTGGTGCAGGCGGTGGAGCAGCAACCGGAGCCGCAACCGGTGGAAGTTCAGCGGCCGAAGCATCAGGCTGGCTGTCGGCATTCACCGGTGCTTCTTCCGCGACCCTCTTAAATTTCAATACGGTCGAGCTGCCCATTTTCACGACATCGCCGTCATCGAGGATCGTGCCGTCCGCCGACGCAGGCTCATCGTTCACGAGCGTGCCGTTCGTCGAGCCATTATCGACGATCCGCACCGTATCGGCGTCAAGATAGATCGTCGAATTCAGCCGCGAAAGTCCCTGATCGTCAAGCTGAAGGTCAACGTCCGTCGCACGCCCGATCGTGGTATGCTCTTTCTCAAGCACGATCTCGCGTGTCTCGCCGTCAACTTCTTGTACGAAAAGGAATTTCATTCTCTGTCGGCCTACATCGTCACACGATAGAGCTCCGAAAGCGGCCGCTCGTTCGTAAGGCCAAATTTTTGGGGGTTCTCGGCGACTATCCCTGCGGCAAAGAATCTTACGAGCTGCTCACGTTCGGGCGCTGTCTTTATATTACTCCAAATCTTTGACCTGTCAGCAGTAAAAGTGGCCTTCCAGGCCGCAGCGTCCGCCGGCGATTTCCCGAATGCGGCCGCCGCATATATCGGATCCGAATCAAAAACGCTGTAAACAAGGAATTTCATATACAACGCGCAGGCCTTCGCGGCACAATTCTGGGCCGGGTCAGCAATGGTCTCCGTGCCGCACGTTCCGTTGTATTTATTGTCGGCAACAAAGGCATCGCTCATCTGCCATAGACCGGCAAGATCGCCTTTTTTTGCGGGATCGAACTTGCTGCGGCTCATCGCGAGGATAAAGCCGAGCGGCGCGTCCAAGTTCTGTTCGTGCGTGAACGACACGTTGATCGCATCGCGGTATTTCGCAGCTCTTTCCGTGTAGCCCGGAACCGCATATTCTGCCGTCCGCTTCTGGATCTCCTGCATGAACTGCTTGTCCGAGAGGTCGTATGCCAACCCGCCCGTAAATTCTTTGACAAGTCCCTGCGACATCTTCTGCACGTCAAGGAGCGTGACCTTCGCGGCTGTCGGATTTTGCGGGGGCGGCGTCTGGCCGCCTTGAGGCGTCGTTTGTACTTCAGGTTTTGCGACCGAACGTGAATCGAACGCGAGCATAACGGTGCTGTTCTGCACCGCCTCGCCGCCATCCTTGTCATACAGAACAACGGAAAGATCGTGAACGTCGCCGTCAGCGAGTTCCGGATGCTCTGCCGGATCGATCCTAGCGTCAAAATTCGGTGGCTCTGCGGATGCGACCGGCTTTTGATCGACCATAAGAACCGCGCGTGCGACGCAGCCATCCGTGTCCGAGATATCAAGCTGTATATCGGTCGGCTTCGCGAGTGTTTCGCCTTGTTCGGGGCTCGTGATCTTCGCCGTCGCCGAGCAAGATGACGCCCCGCGTGTGTAGTAGTACGCACCGGCTCCGACCATCGCGACGACCGCAAGGCCGCCAACGATGCCTGCGACCAACACCGTCGAACCGCTGCCGCCCGCTGCCGTTTCGGCCGCTGCTGCTCCTGCCGTTCCGGCAGAACCTGCCGCCGCACTGGATGCGCCGGAAGAACCGCCCGAGGCGAGCGAACTTGCAATGTTATTCCGCAGCCCGCTTCCCGCGTCGTAAAGGCCCTGGTTCATTGCATAGTCGGCCTGATAACCGATCTGGCCGCCTGCGTCCGAAAGCGGGTTCGGGCCGGAACTGAAGGCGTCCGCCGATGGCGTTTGTGAATTCGCCTCCGCTTGCCCTTGAGAGGCGTTTTGAGGCGTCGCCGACCCGAATAGGAACTCTGCCTTGGCTGAGCCTCCAAAAACGATCTTATCGCCGTCTGTGAGCCGAACTTCGCCCTTCACAGGCTCGTCGTTGAGAGTCGTTCCGTTGCTGCTGCCGGGATCGATCAAATAGTAGCTGCCGTCGCGCAGTTCGATCTCGGCATGCGACCGCGAGATGTTCGAATCGCCCGAAAATGAGATGTCGTTATCGGACGTGCGTCCGATCGAGGTCACGGGCTTCGATAGCTCGACCTCACCATCTTCGGTTTTAAGAATTGCGAACGGCATGAAAAAGTTAGGAAGTTACAGAGTTACAGAGTTTCGAATGAATATGCGCTGACCAACCGAGCTTGCGGTCAGACCCCTGCAGCTCGATACCCTCGCAACTCCGTAACGCTGCAGCTTTGCAACTGTTTCTATTCGGTCGGCCGCATGAACAAGAACCAAGCGAGGAAAATAATCGCGACGGCCAAGGCGCCAAGCACGACGGCGGCGGCCAGCAGCTTGAAGATCAGGCTCCCTTTTGATTTCTTTCGCGGCGTGGCGGCAGCGACCGCGGCATTTATCTCCTCTATCTCATATTCCTCCGAGACGTATGGCTGATCGGTGATCGCACCGCCTGCTTCTTTTCCCGCGGGTGCAGCCGGAGCAGCCGCGATAGGCACGGCTTCGAGTTCGGATCCGGTGTTCGCCGGCTTGATCTCATCCGGCGGAGCATAGAGGGCCTCAAGTGCGGCCGCGTCTTCACTTGGAGCCGCATTCTCGATCGGAGCCGCTTCGCTTCTCGGGCGCGCCTCAACGATCTCGCCTTCTGAGGTGCGAAAAACAGGCTCGGGCATTTGCCAGGGATCGCTCATCCGCGTTCGAATTTGGTCAATCGTGAATATCCAAAACGTCCGACCGGGTGATTATACCCGTAATCCGCTTAAAATCCTCGACGAGAACGGCAGGATGTTTTTGCAATTTTTCCTTAATTATCTTCAAGCTCGTATCAACGGCAACGACCGGAAAGCTCTTGTCCATAATGTCCGAGACCTTCGCATTGAACAGTTCCCTGTCGCCGAGGAGCTTTGCAAGGATCGAGCTTTCGTGGAACGAGCCGACCGGAACGTTATCCTGAAGCACCGGCATCTGCGTGATGCCGGCATCGGTCATTCGTGTCAAAGCGTCAGAAACTATATCGTCGGGAGCGACCGAGATCAGGTCGGTCGGCGAATGTTCGTTCTTCGTGTCGGCGATCAAGCTCGCGGTTATACGCTGCGGCTCGAGCAGGAGTTTCTCCTTCATCCACTCATCAGAATGGAATTTCGTCAGATAATGCTCGCCCGTATCTGCAACGATAAAGACCACGACGGCGGATTCATCAAGATCCTTCGCGATCTTGAATGCACCCGCAAGGTTCGTGCCCGTCGAGCCGCCGCAAAATATACCCTCGGTCCTTGCCAGCTGTCTCGCCAGATCGAACGACTCGCGGTCCGTGACGTTCACGATCTCGTCGATCGTGTTCATATCCGCATTGCCGGTCGGAAGCGACTGCCCGATGCCTTCGACGAGGTACGGCGTCGCCTCGGGAACGTGGCCCGTGTCCTTGTACGATTTGAATATAGATCCATACGGATCAGCTCCGATCACCTTGATCTTCGGGTTCTGCTCTTTCAGATAGCGTCCTGTGCCGCTGATCGTTCCGCCCGTGCCGATGCCCGCGACAAAATGCGTGATCTTGCCTTCGGTATCACGCCAGATCTCGGGGCCGGTCGTGCGGTAATGGGCCGCGGGATTCGCCGGATGATTGTATTGGTCGGGATAGAACGAATTCGGCGTCTGGTCAGCGATGCGTTTTGCAGTCTCTAGATAATGATCCGGCGTTCCGGCCTTTGCCGCCGCCGGACAAACGACGATCTCGGCGCCCAAGCCCTTTAGATAACGCATCTTCTCGATCGAGACCTTCTCCGTCAGGACGAAAATGCATTTATATCCGCGGACCGCCGCCACGACCGCAAGGCCGATGCCCGTGTTGCCGCTCGTTGCCTCGATAATCGTGCCGCCTTTCTTCAGGACGCCCTTCTCCTCGGCCCAATCGATCATCGACACGCCGATCCGATCCTTCACCGAATAGCCCGGATTCAGGCTCTCCATCTTCGCAAACACCTGCGCCTTGATCTTCCTTTCTTTTGTGAGTTTATTGATCCGAACCAACGGCGTATCGCCGATCAGCCCAAGTACATTGTCTTGATAATTCATATTTAGGAACGATTTTATGCCCGAACCGGTTTCGAGGCAACCAGGCAGCTCCCAAACGCCTCTCCGACGACGTCCATACAAAAAAACGCGGCCGGACAACGCATCCGGCCGCACGTCTTTTCTAAGGACCAATGGAGAAGAGCTGTGGGAAACTTGTAGGATCTTATTGATTCACGAGCCGCATACGCCCGTCAGCGGTGCGTATGACGACAGCATCCTGCTGAAAGCCGAGGTCGAGAGCCTTTTTCTCTTCCATTTTGACGGCCTTGCCGTTCGAGACACGCTGGACGCTCCGCGTATATGAACCGTCCGAGATCGAAAGATACCGCGTCGAAATGCGGCGGACGTATTCGCGTGTCTCGCTGTACGGCGGGATCGAATTGCCGTATTTCATTACGGCGCCTTCGCCGGCGTTATAGCCTGCGAGGGCGAGATTTACGTCCTGCCCGAAAAGATCGAGCAGCAGACGCATATACTTAACGCCGCCCTCGATGTTCTGTTTCGGATCGTAAATATTCGTAACGCCCATCCTGCGGGCCGTGCCCGGCATCAGCTGCATCAGGCCGCTCGCGCCCTTGTTCGAGAGCGCTCGGAGCTTGAATGACGACTCCTGATGCATCTGAGCGTATATCAGCAGCGGATCGATGCGGTATCTGCGGCTCGAATCGACGATATACGAATCGATCGCCGTATCGCCTGTCGTAAAGCCTTTGAGGCCGACGACCGAGCCCATCACAAGGCGGGTCGAAGGCTGCCGCAAGGTCAGCGTCCGCGCGATCTCACGGTCCGCGAGACCCTCGGACGCCGTCATTCGTGTCGAACCCGTCTTTTCGACGAGTTTGTTCCTTGAATTCTTTTTGGAACGCCGGCTTCGCGTGAATGCGACCTCAGGTGTCGGTTTCGGCGTCACGTGAACGCCTTTCGCGGTGTCGAAATTGTCTAGGGAATATCGCGGTCTTTCCTGTGCAAATGCGGGGACACAGGCTAAAAGACACGTCGCCAAAATAAGCAGGTTGCTTCTTCTCATTATTCTCAGTTTTGGTCAGGTTGGAAAGGGTTTGAGCGGGAGCGGAGGCCATGTTGCGTTGTAGGCCCGTGTCGGATGTTCCCGTTCGCTTCTTAAGGCCGGCAAGAGCGTGAGCCATTGCCTCCTTTAGAAAGGAAACTCCTAACGGCGCAACTATTCCAAAAAAAGATTTAGAAAAGTTTTACATTGTTGTAAGTCAAAGCATCTCAGATTCGAAACGCAAGTAAAAAAAGCCGTTCGGAACTGATCGCTCCGCGTCGGCTTCAAAATTCTGATCCGGAAAGATGAACCGGAAATCGTTTTGGGTACTTAGGCCGCGGCCGCCGCAAGCGCGGCAACATTCTCAGCTTGGGGGCCCTTTGGTCCGTCGGTCACCTCGAATTCGACTTCCTGGCCCTGAATAAGGCTCTTGTAGCCGTCGCCGGAGATCGCACTATAGTGGACAAAGATGTCCTGTTCACCTGGCTGTTCGATGAATCCGTAACCCTTTGCATTGTTGAACCACTTAACCTTACCAACTGTCCTTGACATCAAAAAACTCCTCCTAGAAGTAAAACAAAATCCTTGTTGTCTGGTGTGGGCGCCAAGGCGCCCGAAATAGAGCTGTCGCGTCCGAAGAAGCAAACGCTGTCAGATCGACGTCGATTCTTTGGCGAGAGAAGGGCGTGCGAACCTTGCTTCATTCGTTCTAAAAACAAACAAATCTTAAACAGCAAGATTCGCGATGATCGGATCGTGTTTTTAGGTTGACCAAAGGAATTTATCGAAATTGAAACCTGCTGTCAAGAGGCTTTTTTACTGATTCCGCAAGAACGGTCAAATTGACTTAAGCTCCGTGCTCGCCGAAGATTAGCAAAACGAAACTAGTTTTCGAGGTGAACTAATATGACGCAGAATTATGGCGGTGACACGCCGCTCTCCTACAACAAATATCTGAAGGTCCACGAGCTCATCAAGCTACAGGAAACGCTGTCAGAACCGACCAGTCACGACGAACTGCTTTTTATCATCATCCATCAGACGTACGAGCTCTGGTTCAAGCAGATACTGCATGAGGTCGATGCTGTCCTCGGCTGGCTCAACGAAGGACGGATCTTCCGTGCGAACCACAGTCTGCGGGGTGTGATCTCTATTGAGAAGATTCTTGTCAAGCAGATACACATTCTCGAATCGATGGCGCCGATCGGCTTCCTCGAGTTTCGCGACAAGCTCAATCCCGCGAGCGGTTTCCAATCGATGCAGTTTCGCGAACTCGAATTCTCTTCGGGCGCAAAGGACGAGAAGATCCTTGAGACATTCAAGCACGACGAACTCGCATACGAGCGTCTCACAAAGCGTTTCAACTCACCGTCGGTCGCAGATGCATTTTGGAGCCTGCTTTCGCGAAAGGAGTTCGCGGTCGCAACGCACGAAGAGCGTATCGCCTCGATCGTCGAGATATTGACCCATCCCGAGAAATACGCCGAGCTGTATCTGCTCCAGGATCTCCTGATCGAGCACGACGAGCTGATATCGAGCTGGCGCTACGACCACGTTCTGATGGTCGAACGGATGCTCGGGATGAAACGCGGAACGGGCGGTTCGGACGGCGTCGGATACTTAAGGACCACACTTTCGAAGAAATTCTACCCTGAGCTTTGGGAAGCGCGTACGCACCTTTCCATCTCTTCGAACGGAGCGACGGCTTAGGCAAAAACCGCAAAGACCTCGTTCGAAAAGAGCATTCCGCGGCGTGTGAGCCTTAGGCTATCGCCCGTGAATTCGATCAATCCCGTGTCGGCGAGACGTGCAAGTTCGCCGTCGTATTTCGCTTTAAGATCAATGCCTGTCGCTCTCTCGTAATCATTGACCGAAATTCCGTCCGTCAGCCGCAGGCCGAGGAATGCACGCTCCCCGGCGAGCTTTTCGTCGTCGAGCTCGTCGCGTCCCGCTTCGGGCGATCCGCCGTCCTCGATCGCGGAAACATACTCGGCCGTGTCGCGAATATTCCAGAAACGCGTTCTCCCGTCAAAGGAATGTGCCGACACGCCGAAGCCGTAAACCGGATCGAGCCGCCAATACTTCGTGTTGTGACGCGACGCAAACCCGGGCTTAGCAAAATTCGAGATCTCGTATTGCGCAAAATTTGTCGTCTCGATCCGATCAAGCAGATGCTCGTACATCTCGGCGGCAAGCTCTTCGTCGGGCAAGGGACGGCGGCCGCTGCGTATCTGTTCGGCGAGCGGCGTCGCCTCGTGAACCTCGAGAATGTAGAGCGACAGATGCTCATGGTCTAGCGTTAGAGCCTCGTCCAGATTCCGCTGCCAATCGTCGAGCGTCTGGCCGGGAAGCCCGATGATCAGGTCGAAGCTCACGTTCGAAAATCGTGCATCGCGGAGCATCTTGAACGTATTTCGAGCGTCGTTCGCATCGTGCCCGCGAGCCAGCAGCTTCAGATCGCGGTCGTTGAACGTCTGCACACCAAAGCTCGCGCGATTAACGCCAAGTTCGAGATACCCCGCGAGACTTTCGGGCGTAACGGTCGCGGGGTTCATCTCCATCGTGATCTCCGCATCATCCGCAACCGCGAACTCCTCGCCGACAGCCTGCAAGATCGCCTCGACCTGCACTGCGGAGAGCAGCGACGGCGTGCCTCCGCCGAAATAGATCGTGTCAACCGTCAGCAAAGAAGCCGCCGCGGATGAACGCTGATCGCGCAGATCAAAGCCCCCTTGCCTATCCGTGTCATCTGCGTCATTCTGCGGCGGAAATTGTCGGATCTCGCGACACAACGCGGCGACATACCGCTCCACCGCGCCGCTCTCGCGATAAACGTCCGTCGCAAAATCGCAGTACGAGCAACGCGACTTGCAGAAAGGAATGTGAAGGTAAACTCCGGCCGTCATCTTGTTCGTATTATTTTCTGTGAAAACCGCGGAATAATCTATTGCGGGAAATCTGTTACGGGCATATGCTTGTGGATACGATGCTCAGGTTTTCGATAATCCTCACTTTTTCTCTCCTCCTTGCTTCGTGTTCAAAAGACACCTCGACTCCTTACGCAAGCGAAGCGACCGTCTCTGGGCGTCCAAGTCCGACGACTTCATACAACTTTGACGCCGTCAACGCAGTGGACCAAAGCAAAGCGGAAACAACTCCTAAGCACGAATACCCGGGAAAGGATATACAGGCCGTCTTTCCACCAGAAACCAAAAACACTGCATCTTGGGTGAACGATACTTACGAACGGAGCCGCAGCTTTGATATTTCGGGCTACACGATCACGACAAGGAATTTTAAGCCGATTTATCTAAAGAAGAACGGTCGTGTGCGGTTGAAATTCCAGACAAAGAGTAGCTGGAGCGATTACTCTGCATTTTTTGCTGCAGACGCCAGCTTACTCGGACCAAATACAAAACAGATCTACGTCCTGAGTCCAAACACAGCCGCGGTCTGCTGTACTAACTACTGGATCATCGATATTACTACCAACCAGCCAAGGGTTATTTTCAGAAGCGAAGATTACGGGCGGTTTCGCGAAGGGATGGAGATTTTCGACGCAGATCGCGACGGCATTTATGAGCTTGTTCAGTTCGATGCAACTTTCAGATATTTTGCTGGCGATTGCGGTTCTTGTTCGCCTCTGCCCCGTGCCTATTTCAAGTATGACCCGACAAAACGTAGTTACCTTCCCGCAGAGAGCGTGGTGCAGGATTTTGTTGTTGCCGGCATCAAAAGGTCCGAGAAATGGTTGGCCGAAAAGAAGGATGAGTACGACACTCTTAAGAAGGCCGAAGTAGATTCGTTGGTTCAACGAAACGCGCTCGCCCGAACCGCCGACCTGCTCTTTATCGGCGAGGAGAAAAGGGCGTGGAAGATCTTCGATACATATGTGTTCGATCCGAAGGGTGATTTGCGAAAAGAGATGAAATGGGACCTGCGTCAAAGTAAGTTCTACCAAGCGCTTCGAAAGATCTCGTCTCGGCCCGTACGCAAACGCTGAGAAAGTGTACCCTGAACCGGCCGATCTAGAATTTTTGAATTTCAAAATGCGAGAAATTTCCCAATACCTTTCGATAGCGGCCTTCGTCATACTGATCATTTCGTGGTTCGTCTTCTTGGGCCTATTTGCTTTCAGGCGGAGGCCTGCGACGGCACCGGACAGCAAACGGGCTCCGCGTTCTTTTGCCGGACTCGCAGTGCAGGCAATAGGATTCGGAGTGGTCTGGGGATTCCAACGCGAGCCTTTGCTTTCGCCGCTGTTTGAAGGGCAATTCGCGCTGAACATCATTCTTCAGGTCCTGGCAGTTTTTCTTATGACCAGCTCCGTCTGGCTCACGATGTCAGCGGTCAGAGAACTCGGAAAGCAGTTCGCCCTGCAGGCAAGATTGATCGAGGGACACGAGCTGATCACGTCGGGCGTTTACCGCATCGTTCGCCATCCGATCTATACGGCAATGTTCGGGATGCTGCTTGCGACGGCCTTCGTAATGAGCCACTGGATCGCTCTCATCGTCGGAGTTTGCCTGTTCCTCATCGGCACGCGCATCCGTACCGCAAGCGAAGACCGCCTTCTAAGCGATGCGTTCGGCGCGGAATTCGCCGCGTGGAAAAAGAAAGTGCCCGGCCTCGTCCCATTCGCAAAATGGTGAGCTTGTTCAGCGGGCCGGGAGATCTTTTTACAGCCAAAATCCGCCAATCGTATCTGCCGTTGGATCCGCGAGGGTTTTCGTCATCCGGTCCTTCCAGATCTTTTGATAATGGGCGTTAGTACCGTGCCTCGTATCAATGTCGTAACGCTTTTGCAGAATGCCGGCTCGGGTGTGGAAGTGAAGCTCTACGGCCTCATTCATTTTCGTCCGCAGCTCGGAAAGGCTGTCTGCACGAAGCCTTGCGAGTTCACGGCAGAGTGCTCGGCCGGTGATCGTCGCAACGTCGTAGTGCCATTGCTCGTGCGAAAGCAATGCCGCGGTCTGCGCGATACCGGTCCAGACCGAAGCTCGAGGCCGGATCGTGATCGTGTAAACGTCCGGGAATCTAAAGACTCCATCGGTACTTGCCGGTGCAGAATCTGGGAACGTGTAGCCGAAGCTTGTGTATGCATCGACGAGCGTCCGGTCCGCGGGGTCCAATATCTTGCCGGGGGAGACTGTAAAGTTCGTCCAACTCAATGCGGTCGGACTCGCAGAAACTGTTATCGCCATTCTCTTTGCCTCCATTAGAGATCATGCCGTTTTACGGCCGCCCTAACTGGCAAGACGCAGCCACGAACCGAATCTTGCTCAAATATGACCAAAAAGATCTGCCGAACCCTAAAATACGTGTAATGCGATCGGTTAGCTGGACAAGGAAGTTTCGAGAGAGGTCTTCCAGCTTCCTTCCAACTCCGCGACCTTGACGGAAACGGCCTTGCCGCCGTCAACGGTGATACTCAATACGTCCTTACCGACCTTCCCGATCACCTCGAACGGACAATCGCCGGCCGCAGCCTTCACCTTATCAAGATCTTCGGCGGCGAAGCTGATGATTATCCGCGAAGGCGATTCGCCAAAGAGAACGGCTTCTATCGCAAGACCATTGCTCACGAGCGTGAGGTCGGCTCCAACGGCATCGCGGCCGAGCGATGAGAAGCACATTTCGGCGAGAGCGACGGCAAGGCCTCCGTCCGAGCAATCGTGCGCGGAACGGACGAGGCCTTCGTCCGCGAGTTTGAGGCACGTGTCCTGCACTCGCTTCTCGAGTGTGAGATCAAGCTGAGGTACGCGGCCTTTTTCGGCCATCTCATCAAAAGAAAGGCCTGCGACGGTCTGTGCGAATTCGCTTACCGAGAGGTCGTCGCCGGTCGTGCCAAGAAGGGCGATGATGTCGCCTTCGGCCTTGAATCCTTGAGTGATGAGCTTGCGAACGTCATCGACGACGCCGACCATTCCGATCACCGGCGTCGGCAGAATGCCGCGGCCGTCCGTCTCGTTGTAGAACGAGACATTGCCCGACACGACAGGCGTTTCGAACGTCTCGCACGCCTCGATCAAACCGTCGATGACGTCCGAGAAGGAACGCATCACTTCGGGCCTTTCCGGCGAAGCGAAATTCAGGCAGTTCGTAACGGCGATCGGTTTTGCGCCGACGCAGACGACGTTTCTGGCGGCCTCGGCAACCGTCAGTTTTGCGCCTTCGAACGCGTTGACGCCGACGTATCGGCCGTTGCCGTCAAGACACATCGCGATCGCACGACGCGTTTCTTTCACGCGGATCACCGCCGCATCTGCACCCGGCAGAACCGCGGTGTTCGTCCTCACCATCGAGTCGTACTGCTCGTAAACCCAATGTTTCGAACAGATGTTCGGCGAAGCGAGCAGGGCTTTCAGTCCTTGTTCCAGGTTCCAGGTTCCAAGTTCCAGGTTCGCATCGACCAACTTTGAACTTTGAACCTTGAACTTGGAACTCTCGGCCGCCATCGGCCGGTGATACTTCGGTGCTTCGTCTGTCAAGGCAAGTACGGGAAGATCGGCTTCGACCTTGCCGTTATGGATGATCTTCAGGCGGTCGCCTTCGACGACCTTGCCGATCACGACAGCATCAAGATCCCATTTATTGAAGATCTCGACGACCTCCTTCTCACGGCCGCTTCGCGCAACGATGAGCATTCTCTCCTGAGATTCGGAAAGCAGCATCTCGTAGGCGGTCATTCCGGCCTCACGCTGCGGCACGAGCGTCAGGTCGATCTCAAGTCCCGTACCTGCACGCGCCGCCATTTCGACCGACGAACTCGTCAGTCCCGCCGCACCCATATCCTGTATGCCCTCGATCGCGCCGCTTCGCATTGCCTCGAGGCACGCTTCAAGCAGGAGTTTTTCGAGAAAAGGGTCGCCGACCTGCACGGTCGGACGCTTTTCGAGAGCTTCTTCATCGAACTCTGCGGACGCCATCGTCGCACCGTGAATGCCGTCGCGGCCGGTTTTTGCACCGACGTACATCACGGGGTTTCCGATGCCGGAAGCCTTCCCGAAAAAGATCTGATCTTGCCGCACAAGCCCTAAAGCGAACGCATTCACGAGCGGATTCAGGCTGTATGATCCGTCAAACACGACCTCGCCGCCGATCGTCGGCACGCCGAAGCAATTCCCGTAATGCCCGATGCCCGAGACGCAGCCCTTAAGGATGGAACGATTTCGATTGACTGTTTGAGCCGAGAGATTCTCCCCTCCGCCGTCTTCCGTCTCCTGTCTCCTGTCTTCTGTCTCTCGTCTCGCAACAAGCGGCCCGAAGCGAAGTGAGTTCATCGCCGCGACCGGACGGGCTCCCATCGTGAAAACATCCCGCAGGATCCCGCCGACGCCTGTTGCCGCTCCCTGAAAAGGTTCGATGAAAGACGGATGATTGTGCGATTCGACCTTAAAAGCTACGCACCAATCGTCGCCGATATCGACCACGCCGGCATTCTCGCCCGGCGGCACGATCACGCGCGGGCCGCGCGTCGGAAGGCGTTTCAGATGAACGCGCGACGATTTATACGAGCAGTGCTCCGACCACATCACGCTGAAAACTCCGAGCTCCGTAAGGTTCGGCTCGCGTCCCAAAAGATCACAGATCTTTGCGTATTCTTCCTGCGTCAAATTGTGCTGCTTGATGGTTTCGTCCGTGATCTTTGATTCGCTCATCTATACTACCTGCTTTCGGTGCTCGAAAATAAAACAGATACTTTACCGCGTTCGGGTAGTGAATGTCGAAGAAGACGTGTGCGATAATGTCGCACCCGCTCGATCCGAATGGCGATAGCCGACCGAAATGTCCGCGTGCCGAACGCGCGGTAAAATTGCGGCCTTTTCGCCGCTCCTTTTCACCTCGGCGGCTGCTTTCGGGTACGATCACCGGTTTTGGCCGCAGCCGCGTTAAGCCCCTTACATATCAACAGCTTGGAGGAATTGATGAAGAAAAACTGACGGCCGGACACTTGTACTCAAGGCCTATGATCTCGAGAACACCGGCACCATCCTCGAACTCGAATAGCCGAAGCCTATTTCACCGACGGCAGATCCCGTCCCCGATACACGAAAACGGTCTCACGAGCACTACTCCGTGGGGCCTCTTTTTGCAGCGGAAACATTTAGAGCGGAATTATTTATAACGATCTTTTTCCAGTTGATTGAGCCGTCAGCCTCGCAGAATTGGTCGGAGAATTCTCTAGTGAATCTATTCACGATCTTTGCGTATGAGACAGCAAATGCATCGTTCTTTTGTTTGGCCTGATGACCGAGAGGCTCAATCAACTCAAGGTATAACTTATCGCTCCCGGAAATAAACTGCCAGAAACCTTGTCCGCACAGTTTTTGATAATCCCCCTTTTCGGGATTGTTATCACGCCCGTAGCAACAGCCATTGATCGCTTCGATTGGAAATTTTGCTCCACTGGTTCTGAGTATTTTCTTAGCCTTTTTGAAATCGTCGATCATTTTGCGTATTTGAGTGCTGTTTCCCCAATTTGGTCCTGACTTGATATTGACGAGATAGCGTGTACCTCCAACCTCGAATTCTAAGTCGATGCCCTCCATTCCGGATTTTCGTCCGCCGTATACTTTTGAATTAATAAAAATAGCAAGCCCCTCGAGCCAATCACCAAAAATAGTCTCCTCACTTGATGATATCTGCGCGTCTAAAATCCCTTTAACAATTGCTTCGGATGTTAGGACGTTCTTAGCCTTAAATAGATATGGGTTTTTGCGGCTAATTATTCTTTGGAGTTCTAACTTGTCCAAATTTTGGAGCCTTTTTTCGTGAAAGGAGCCAATATTGCTCTCAACGTAAGCCACTACATCTTTCAGGTTGAGTTTTTTCATCTGATAAGAATTAAAATAAAACAGGAGCAGAGCTTTCCAAACCGGCCCGAACCATTTCCAAATACTCCGGGACGACATCGATGCCAACGGCCTTTCGTCCCAGCCTATTGGCCACGCGAACCGTCGTGCCGGAACCCATAAAAGGATCAAGAACTGTGTCTCCTTCTGTGGTAAATAACTTAATAAACCACTCAGGCAATTCTTCGGGAAAGGCGGCAGGATGATTCTTGTTATTGCACTCAGTAGCTAGATGAATCACATTGGTCGGATATGCCATCTCGCGATCGATCCAGTTGGAGATGTTCTTTCCAAACCCACTACCAACCTTTGAGGGGTCTCGGACCTTGTCGACCGCACTAAGGTTGCGAAGCCGTGCTTTCGCCCAATCGCCCATAGGCACCATAACCGCTTCTTGGTACATATTGAACCGCTTAGCCTTATTGAATTGAAGTAGGCGTTCCCAAGAATCGCGGAATCGGTTCGGCCATTTGCCGGGATATGAGTTTTTCTTGTGCCAGATAAACTCTTCGGTCCACAACCAACCACGCTCGCGCATTTTGAGTATCAACTCAAGAACATAGGTACTTCGTTCACCGTTAAACGCACTCTCTTTAATGTTCAGGACAAATGTACCAGTCGGCTTCAGTACGTCAAACAACTTGTCAGCGATGGGCATAAACCACTCGACATACCTATCTGCTGCAATACCTCCGTAAGTGGTTTTCCGACGCTCAGCATATGGAGGAGAAGTGAAGATTAGGTCTATCGAATTCAGATCAAGTTGCGAGAGAACTTCCCTGGAATCGCCAAGCAAAAGATTGATTGAATCGGTCATAGGTCTTTGTGGGCAGTATATTAAATTTCATCTATGAAACAAATTGGTTAAGAGAAATGTGCGTCACTGGCTGGGAATTTGGAGTCCCCGGTACACGAAAACGGTCTCGCGAAACTCATCCGGTTTAACGGCATCGAGCAGCGCGGGGCCGTTCGGGCGAAGAGCCTTTAGGATCGGCTCGAAGCCCTTCTCGGACGCGTCAAATTGCTCCTTTCCGCGATAACGGGTTATCAGCATCAGGTCGAAGGCGCCTGCCGCTTCCGCATCCGCGGGCAGCATTTCGAACGAGGCGATCACGTTCCGCTTCTTCGCCTCTTCACGATAAAGCTTCCAATTATTCTCGTAAAAATACTCTGCCTGCTTAGAGTTCCCGTTCTTGAATTTTACGAACTCGATGATCGTGTAGATCGGCGCTTCGGCCGTCGAGATGACCTTCTGGATCTCGGCTTCGAGCGTCTCGGTGCGGAACCGGCCGTTCCGTTCATAGACCGTGTAGCCGCGTTCATCCTTGATGACCGTCATGGGCAGATTCCCCGCCCACTTTTCACTAACGGTGCGATAGGCCTGATTGTCCTCGTCCTCGTCGCGCGTCTTCAGCAGATACGCGGGCATCTCGGAGTGCATTTCCGCAAGGAATTTCGGTACGTCGCGGCCGATCTCTGCAAGATCGTCGAGCGAGACGGTAATAAAATCGACCTTTGCACGGTATTTTTGATGAAGCTTTACGAGCTCCGGAAACTCGTCGCGGCAAGGGTCGCACCACGTCGCCCAAAAGTTTATTACCATCGGGCGATTCGTCGGACGCATGATCTTTTTCAATCCTGCGGCATCGACCTTCAGGACTGTCGGGCCGATGCGTTTTGCGGGAACATTGCCCTGAGCGAAAGCGCCAGCAGAAAAAACTAGAACGGCCAATACCGACAAAATACGAGTGAAATTCATTTTTCTAAAACTAACCGAATAGACGCGGCAGACGGCTCTCAAGGTTCCGCGGCAAAAGTATCTCCATCGCGTCATCGACGGTTATAATGCCGGCGATATCGCCTTCATCATCGACGACAGGGAGAGCAAGAAGGTTGTATTCGGCGATCATCTGTGCCGCATCAAGTGCGGAATCCGACGGATGCGCGCTGCGGAAATCCGTCCGCATCACCTCCGAAAGTTTCTTCGTCGGGTCGGCAAGTATCAGCGAACGCAAACTGATCAGGCCGCAGATCTTCCAACTGTCCGCCGATTCGACGACGTAGAGGTAATAGATCATATTCGGCGTCTCGGCCATCCCGCGGAGCGAGACGATCGCCTCGGCGACCGTAAGATCCCGCGAAAGATGCACGAATTCCGTCGTCATCAATCCGCCGGCCGTATCGTGCTCGAACGCCATCAACTCGGCGACGTCGGCCTTTTCGTCCTCTTCCATCAGGGCGAAAAGCTGCTCGCTCTTTTCGTCGTCCATCTCGTCGAGAACGTCAACGGCATCGTCAGGCGACATCTCTTCGAGAATGTCCGCGGCCCGCTCTTCATCGAGATCTTCGAGAATGCGTGCCTGTGCCTCGGTGGACATTTCCTCGAGCGTGTCAGCGGCGACCTCGTCATCAAGGCTCTCTACGACCTCAGTTCGGTGGATCGGCGAAAGCGTCTCGGCAAGCTGTGCGATCTCGACCGGATGAAGCCGCGAAAGCTTGTCTTTCGATGACTTCAGCTGCACGGTGACAGTCGTCGTGTCGGTCGCAAGATACCCGACGTCCGCCCAATCGATCACCTCGACCGGCCTGTCGCTGCCGAAGAATCCCTGAGGCATAAGCCGCCGCACGAATCCCTGCAGCGATACGTCCGCACCGGTAACCCGCCAAATGTGGCCCGTTTCGATCAGCTGAACATCGTTCACGCGAACGACACGCTTCCCGTCAACGTCGATCAGCTGATTATCAAGCACATCCTTTCGCAGCAGCACTTCGCCTTCGCGCCGAATGAACGGCGTAAGATCGAGCACCGCAAGCCGCATCTTCGCTCCATGCGAAGAGAGTTCGGCAACATTCTGCCGCGGCAGGAAAAAATTCCTGCGGCGATAGCGCGCCACCAGCCCGACAAGCGGCGGATAATCATCCCGGCCATAACGGACGATGATGTCGTGTATGACCGCGATCTTGTCGTTGCTCTTGTCAAAGACAGGACGCCCGACGAGCTGAGATACGTAAAGCATTTCTTTCCCTGATTAGTTTTACCACGCCCAATGGTGACCACAGAACCCGGCGGTCACGATGTGTTCGCTGCCGCAAGCCCGCACTATCTAAAATCTCAGATCTGAAATTTGAAATTCGAGATAGGGATCCCAAACCTGAAGCCTGAGACCCGGCACTGCAAACTGAAATCTGAATTTAGCTTGTCCATGAACGAACGGCCGTCTCGACCGTGTTGTCATCATAGCCAAACGGCGCGCGCATTTGAAGCACAAACCGCACAGAATGTATCAAACCGCACAAAATGCACAAAATGCACGATTTGCACAAAATGCACGGTCTCAATCTTGCCGAGGCTAGCAGATGGAAGCCACGAAATGCACGATCTGTCGGAAGCGAGAGCGACAGCGGTCGGTTTTGGGGGGAAATGGACAACTGAGGGCGGAGAAAGGGGAGCTGAGTGTGCTCAAGCACACGCTGGATCGAGATCAGACGAAGTCCTCGCCTTTTGCCTTCATTCCGCGACGCCATAGTTCGCGATACGACGTGAACCGGGCGACCAGCGTGTTGAATTGGTATCGCTGTGCGTAATTCAGGCTGCGGTTGTCCGAAATGCGGCGGATGACGGCGTCGAGACGCGCGCGCGTTTCGAGCGGCGGACGCTTTGTCGCGCCGTTGAAGTAGATGTCGAATTCGATCTTCAGGCGGCGAATGTCCTCCTCGAGCCGTGCAAGCTGCTGATCGATCTCAAGAGCCTCTTCGTTCTTTGCCTGCGTACCGCGATAGAGCCTGTTTCCGATCATTGCCATATTTTTTCCTGCCGAGCTGCAAAAGGGATTGCGGGGTGAGTGAAGGTGCCGCGAATCGGGCGCCTATATTTAAAGAAATTACGATACGGGCCAAGTTTCCTTAAATCGTCTTGGGTTAGAATGATTTCAATGAAAAAGAACTCGCCTTCGGAAAATGGATCGACCCTGCGCTCTCTGCCATCAGTTGACGAGTGCCTGTTGAGGCTTGTCCGCAGCGATGTTTTGGCGAGGCTCGGCAAACGCCGTTTGACCGACATCGTTCGTCAGGCGATCGCTGATACGCGCCGCAGCCTCCTCGCCGGCAAAGAGTTCGCAGATATCAACCAAACAATTGACGCACTGGTTTCCGAGTTCGCCTCCAAGAGCCTCAACCGCCGCCTGCAGAAGGTGGTCAACGCGACGGGCGTCATTCTCCATACGAATCTCGGGCGCGCGCCGCTTTCGACTGAGGCGAGAGCGGCGGTCATCGCTGCTTCCGGTTACTGCACGCTCGAATACGACGTGAACACGGGCGGGCGTGGCGTGCGTGCGCCGCTTGCCGAACGACTGCTTGCCGAGCTTACCGGTGCCGAAGATGCCGTCGTCGTAAATAATTGTGCCGCAGCGGCTTACCTTGTCCTGAAGGCATTTGCCGCGGGCAAGGAAGTGATAGTGTCACGCGGCGAACTTGTCGAGATCGGCGGCGATTTTCGCGTACCGGAGATTCTTGCGGAATCCGGCGCAGCGATGCGTGAGGTCGGAACGACCAACCGCACAAGCCTTGAAGACTACAATGCGGCGGTCGGCCCGACGACAGGTATGATCCTGCGCGTTCATCCGTCGAACTATCGTGTTGTCGGCTTTACCGAACAGGCGTCGCTTGCCGACCTCGCTTCGCTCGCGGAAAAGCACGGCATCATCCTTTTCGAGGATCTTGGCTCCGGGGCCTTGCTCGATGTCTCGCGGCTTGGAGTAAGCGACGAGCCGACCGTTCGCGATTCGGTCAATGCGGGAGCACATCTGGTCGCCTTCAGCGGCGACAAATTGCTTGGCGGGCCGCAGGCCGGGATCGTCGTCGGCAAACGCGAATTGGTCGAAAGCCTCCGCAAACGTCCGCTTTATCGGGCATTGCGTCCCGACAAACTCATTTCCGCTGCGCTCGAAGCAACGCTGCTCGCCTATTCGCGCGATACGGCTGTCGATGAGATTCCTGTCCTCAGAATGATCGCTGAGCCCGTCGATTCGATCCGAGATCGAGCGGCGGCGGTTGCGGAGAAGATCCGTCAGGCCTTCGAGCAGGCGGGTTTCAAGATCAGATTGAGGGAAGGTTTTTCTACCACAGGCGGCGGCACCGCACCGCTTGCAAAGCTCGAAACTTGTTTGATCGAGATCACTCATCCGGAGAATTCGCCGGATTCGATAGCGGCAAAGCTCCGATCGGGTGAAATCCCCGTGATCTCTCGGATCGAGAACGACGCGATCTGCCTCGATCTTCGCACCGTCGAGGATGCCGAACGCCTCATTTCCGGCCTTCTTGAAACGATCTCAGGCAACGCTAGCCGTTCCGACGAGCAAATTCCGACATAAACTCGACCAGATGTTCGACACCGGCAAGCGGAAATGCATTGTAGATCGACGCGCGAATCCCGCCGACAGCTCGATGGCCCTTTAGCCCGCTCATCCGGTTGGCTTCGGCCTCCCTAACGAAATTCGCGTCGAGTTCTGCGTTAGGAAGGGAGAAGGTCACATTCATCCGCGAACGAGCATCTGCCGCGGCACGCCCGGAATAAAAGCCGTCGCTCTTGTCGATCGCCTCGTAAAGAAGGCGGGCCTTTTCTCGGTTAACCTTCTCGATCGCGGCCGCGCCGCCTTGTTTCTCAAGCCAGCCGCACACCAGCCCAAGCAGGTAAATTGCCCACGTATTCGGCGTATTCGCCATCGAATCGTTGTCGGCCAGCACTTTGTAAGTGAGCAGATCGGGCAGTTCGTGCGGACTTCGGTCAAGCAGATCTTCGCGGATCACGACAAGCACGAGGCCGCTCGGACCAAGGTTCTTTTGGGCGCCGGCATAGATCAGGCCGTATTTTTCGATATCGATCGGGCGTGAAAGAATATCGGACGACATATCACAAACCACCGGCACCGAGCCGGCATCAAGATCATACCCGAATTCGACACCGTCGATCGTCTCGTTAGATGTGTAGTGCAGATACGCGGCGTTCGGCGACACACGAACTTCGCCTTGCTGCGGCACGGTCGTAAAACCGGTGTTCTCGCCCGAATAGACGGTCCGCACATCACCGTACTGAACCGCGCATTTCGTGGCCTTCTTGCCCCAATAGCCAGTAACGATGTACTCGGCCGTATCGACCGGAGCGAGCAGATTCATCGGAACCATCGAGAATTGCAGGGTCGCACCGCCTTGCAGAAAAAGTACGCGATAGTTCTTCGGAAGGCCCAAGAGGCGGCGGATACCGCTTTCAGCGTCAGCAAGGATCTCGCCAAAAAGGGACGAACGGTGGCTGATCTCCATCACGCTCATGCCCGAACCGCGGACATCTCTAAGCTCGGCGGCGGCCTGCTCCAGCACTTCGGGCGGCATCATCGCCGGCCCGGCCGAGAAATTGTAAATATGCTCGCTCATCGCTATTTCTGACGATACCACAGCGAGCCCTCGTTTTAGGTCCCGGAGGGTTCGCCTTTCCACCGCTGTTGAGATAGAATTTTCTGTTCATATCAAACTCGGTAAGGAGCCTTAGCATCAAACCGCTGGTAGTTTCTATCGAATTTCGGAGGATTGAAAAAAGTAATGTTTCGTAAAAGATTATTTTCCGTTGCCGCACTGTTCGCTCTCGCGACAGGGATCGCAGTTTCGGTATCGGCACAGACCGCCCCTACGAGCGGAACCGTCTATATGATGAAGGACGGCAAAAAGGTGCCCGTCGAAGGCGCTCTTATTGAGGCCTATGGCCAGAGCAATGCGATGACTCCCACAAAGACCGACAAGAAGGGCTATTTTAGCTTTGCCGGCCTGATGTGGGGATACAAATATACGCTCGTCGTCAGCGGCACAGGTATCGGACCGGAGATCCAGCCGGGCGTTTCCGGCGGCACGACCCGCATGGAGATCGAGGTTAAGGCGGGTGACGGCAGGCATTATACCGAGGCCGAGGTGCGTGACGCTCTGGAAAAGGCAAAGTCCGGTGGAAATACCGTCGATCCCAAGACAGAGGAAGAAGCCAAGAAGGCACAAGCCGAATACGAAGCGAAGAAGAAAGCTTACGACGAGGCGAAGGCCAAGAGTGAAGCCAATTTCGCGAACGCTCAAAAGCTTGTAAAGGAAGGTGACGCCGCTCTTGATGCAAATAATTACGATCTCGCGATCGCGAAATACGATGAAGGCTTCAACAGCGACCCGGAATTTGCCGGAACTGCACCAACTTTCTTAGCCAAGAAGGCCGATGTTCAGCGCCGACGCGGTATCGACACTTACAACAAAGGCACCAAGGCTGAGCGCAGTGTAAAACTCGAGATGTTCGCCGCCGCTCGCAAAGATATGGGCGACGCCGCAGAGAATTACAAGAAGGCCCTGGACATGGTCGCGGCCGCACCTGCAAAGGACATCACTCCGGAGAATGCAAAGGCCCTCACGACCTTTTCACTCTTCCAGATCAAGGAGTTGGTCCGCATCGGAGGAATGACAGGCCAGATCGATCCGCGGCTTCCGGTCATCGCCGAGGAGTTCGTTCCAAAATATATAGCCTCGGAAACTGACGTCGCGAAGAAGAATGCCGCCCTCGTCAACCTTGGCGATATGTTTCTCGCCTCCGGTGATGTTGAGAAAGCTGTCAAGACCTACCGCGAAGCCCTTGCCGCAGACGCTAATAACGTCGATGCTCTAGCGGGCGTGGGCCTCAGCCTTGTAAATTCAGGCTATGCGACCGGAGATAAAGCCCAACTCCAGGAGGCTGCGAACTATCTTGGCCGCTTCGTCTCGGTCGCGCCGGATTCGCATCGGCTGAAAAAGGACGCCGAAGGCATCCTTACGACCTTGAAAGGCGAGAAGATCACACCGCAAAAGATCAAGAACTAACGGTTGGTCGCCCGACCAACAAGACCTAAGGCTGTCCGACCCAATGCTCGGACAGCCTTTTTTGCGCCTGAATGTCACAAATTCGCCCGCACCGGTGTTCTTTAGTTACTAACACAAAGGAGAACAAAAGCAGCCCCCAAAATATGCGACATAAACTCATTACTTCAGCCGCAATTCTATCAAGCCTATTGGTAATAATAATCGTCTTCGGAAATATTGTGATCGTTGCCCAAAAGGGCGATGTAACCGGCACTTGGACGGCCAAAACACGCGATTCCGCAGAGAAACACCGGACAAGTAAAGCTGATGATGACCACGATGATGACGACCTCGATCGCTTTGACCCCAAGGCAGATAAACGCGGGCCCAGGCTCCACTTGAACTTACAACGCGAACGGCGGGGCGAGAACTGGTCGAGCGGTCAAAGTTTTCGGTTCGACGAGATCTCAGGCCTGACAGAGGCTCAAACACAGAACGGCCCCGTAAACTTCACGATCGCCCGCGAGGCCGGGCAAGTATCGTTCACGGGCAGTTTTTCGAATGGACAGGGCTCAGGGACGTTCACATTTGCACCTGACCGAGGCTTCTTTGATCGGATGCAGCAGCGTGGGTTTGATTTTTACAAAGACGAGCCGGAGGAGAAGAACGTCAGGCGATCGACCTTCGAGGATCGCGCACTGACCGCATTTTTCCTGAACGTAACAGCTGAACGCGCCGACGATCTGCTTTCGGCAAATTTTGGCGACCTCGGCATAGACGACCTTTTCAAAGCGACGATCTTCAAAATAGACGGCAAATTCATGTCTGAGATGAAGGCCACGGGGTACCCGAATCTCTCGATGGAAGATCTGGTCAAGGCCCGCATCTTCAAGATCGATGCAAATTACGTGAGCCAGATCCGTTCGATGGGTTATGACAAGGGCAATTTCGAGTCGCTCGTAAAATTCCGTATCTTCAAGGTCACGCCCGAATTTCTCAACGAGCTCCGGTCGGCCGGCCTTTCGAATATATCCGCAGCGGACATCGTCAAGTGCCGCATTTTCAATATCGATGCGGAATATGTTCGCAACGCTAGAGCCAAAGACCCGAATGCTTCGATCGAGGATATCGTGAAAATGAAGATCGGACTCGGCCGGGGCTTCATGCGCGACGAGCTTTAGGCTCATCTTGCCTTCTTATGCAAAAAGCTGACAGCCCGGCGCTGTCAGCTTTTTTCTTTTGAGACCGTCAGTCGCAAAGCAATGTAGGGGATCAAATTGAAGACCAAGACAAGGATCTTATACGTGGCCATCGCAAGGTAGTTCGCTACATCATAGTTCTCTTTCGACATCGGGAACCACGAAGTGTGGAGATGATAGATCCACTCGTAGCCGAGAGAGAATACGGCAAACCAGACGATAAGCACCACATAATTGAGAAGAGTACAAATACCAAAGATACGGCGCGCCTTTTGCAAATTCATATTTCCTCCGTCATTCGAACTGCTTCCGAAACTCCGCAAATTCTGCTTGCAGCGCAGCAAGCTCCGACCTTAACGATTCGATCTCGCCCTTCAGGTCGCCAAAGCCATTGGTCACAGCTCTGGAACTCGCCGTTTGGTCGGCGGCCGCAAATGCCTCCTGAGTGACCTCTCCCGAAAGAAGGTGTGCAAACCGCGCTTCTTTGCGTCCGGGAAGGCGGTCGAGTTTCGTCACGAGCGGTTCATCGCGACGAGTCAATCGATCAAGAGACTCCTGAACCTCGCCGAGGCCGTCGAATGTGTGCATTCGGCCTGTGCGCTCGCGAAGTTCGCCAAGTGTCTGCGGCCCGCGGAGCATTAGAACGGCAAGCAATGCCGTTTCGTCCGGTTCGAGCGTATAGTAGCTCGGCAGCATATGCTTATACTTCGGCACGCGGCTCGTGCTTCCGTAAAAAACATATACCAAATTCCGATCCCGCAAATGTTCGACCGCTGCCGCGACTGTGTCGGCATCGAGCGTCATTACGGGTTCGCGGTTATTCTTTTGATTGCATGCGCTGACCAAGGTGTTCAGCGTCAAGGGATAGTATTCGGGAGTCGTAAGCTGTTTTTCCACAAGGGCACCGACGACCCTCGCTTCTATTTCATTGAGTGTTTCGAACATGTAACTTTCGCTTTCCCTAATTTACAATCTATCTGGATGGAAATACTAATCCCGCGCACAGAGAACGAGATCGAGGCCGCCTTCGCTCGCATTTCGACAGCGGATGGGCTTGGCTGCGACACCGAAACATCCGGGCTGAATTCGCGCACCGGCAAGATCTTTTCGATACAGTTCTCTGACGGCGATCTGTCGATCCTACTGCCCCTTAGCGAAGGGATCACGATCGGGCCTTTCGCAGACATTCTTGCAAACGCAGAGGTCGCCAAGATCTTTCATAACGCGAGATTCGACCTCGACTTCCTGAAGGCGGCCGGATTTAGAACTGAGAACATTTTCGACACAATGATCGCCGAAAAGGTCTTGACACGCGGCGCTCACCAATCCGCTTCGCTTGCCGATACGCTCTATCGCTATTTCGCGGTCGATCTCGACAAATCGCAGCGGAAGAAATTCAACGCCCGGTGGGACGGCATCTGGACCGAGGAACTTGTCGACTACGCTCTTTCAGACGTATGCCACCTGCCGCGTCTGATGCAGGAGCAGACCGAATGGCTCGAAAAGCTCGGCCTGACCGATGAATACCTGAAGAAAGTTGCCGAGATCGCATAACTCTCTCGTCTTTCGGATGCTCACGAAGCGTCTAACGCTGTGATGAGATCTGACGGCTTTGGCAGACATGCAGTCTCTTTGGCGGTAATACTTGTCGCGGCCTTCGCTCAGGCTGCGTACGGGCAAAGGCAAAGCTTTTTCGTTGCTCCGCACGACACCGATCCTGAGATCACGACCAACCTGAGCGGCCACTATGTGTCGATCGACCGCAGCGTTCCACAAAAGAATCAGCTATTCGTCTTTTTCCCAGGCACTCACGGCATTGCCGCCAACTATGAGATCTTAAACAATACTGTGGCGGAGATGGGTTTTCACGCGATAAACCTGACCTATCCGAACGACACGGCGGTTAATTCGCTTTGTGGCGGAATGAGTAGCGACCTTGACTGCTATGCGAACGTGAGGCTTGAGATCCTTGACGGCACCGATCGCACTCCGCTCGTCAGCGTCAACCGAGCAAATTCCGCCGAGAACCGAATCATAAAGCTGCTGATCTATCTTCGCAACCATTTCCCGAATGACAATTGGGGACAGTTTCTCATTGATGATTCGACGCTCGATTGGTCCAAGATAATCGTCTCCGGCCACTCGCAGGGCGGCGGCCACGCCGGCATTCTTGGCCGCTACCATTCGGTCGCACGCGTCGTAATGTTCGCCGCGATGGATTACAACGGGCCGGCCCATTCTCCCGCGAACTGGATCGCCCATCCCGAAATGACACCGAATGCATCTTCGGCCGACAAATTCTGGGGCTTCTCACATATGCGCGATGAGGCGATCAACTTCAATCTACTGACGACGACCATTTGGCCAGCCTACGGAATGCCGCCCTTCGGCACCGTCGTAAATGTTGACGGTATTAGCCCACCGTACAGCAACACACACTCGCTGACAAGCAATCTCGACGGATGTCCTTCTTTTCACGGCTGCGTCGCCGTAGATTCCGGGATCGTGTACCAGAATGGTGTCCCGGTATATAAGCCCGTTTGGCAGTATTTGCTGTCGAATACGGTGTCGCCGCTGAGTCTAAGCTCGATGCAGTTCCTGCGGGCGACGCAGCCCGTCGGGCGGCCGCCGGTCGGGATCTCGACGAAATACTACCGAATTCAGGTTGTGGGCAATGGATTTGATAGCGGCTCTCGCGTCCTCGTAAACGGCATCGAGACCGAGACCACTTTCGTGAGTTCGAGTGAACTTCAGGCATCGCTTCCCGCGGGAAAGGTCGGGCGTGTCGGCGCTTCGACCGTTCAGGTACGCGGCCAGAGCGGAGCCGTCTCGAACAGCCTCACATTCTAGCTTTTACCAGCGGTGGTATGCAGGATGGCCTTCTTTGACGGCGACGAAGGTGCCGCGGCAGGTCGCGCAGACCTTGCCGTTCGCGGTCAATTCCGCCTCGACGGTCGCACGGTCTTCTTTTGACTCGACAACTCTCGCACGAAGGTAGATCGGCGCATCGAACGGCGTCGGACGCAGCAGTTTGACGTGAAAATCCGCCGTTACGGTGCAGTCCGGCTCGCTCTTCCCGTCGCGTTTCATCATAAAATACGCGGCCGTCCAATTCGAGTGGCAATCGAGCAGAGTGCCGATGATGCCGCCGTTCAGCATTCCGGGGAAAGCCTGATGCTCCGCTTTCGCGTGAAACTCCATCACGAGTTCATCGCCCTCTGGAAAGCTGTTTATCCGCAGCCCCTTTTCGTTCGCGGGGCCGCAGCCGAAGCAGATGCTGTTCGGTGAATATTCTTGCTGTACTGAGAGATCGGACATTACTTTTTGTTGAAGGTATCGGGCGAAAGCTTTTCCTCGAGCCAATCCGTCAGGCCTTCAAGGAACTCTAGATGGATCGGCCGGCCACGCCAGGCTTTATAAACAAAGACAAAAAGAATTATTGTCGTAATCGCCGAAAAGATACCGACCGCGGGTCGAGCGGCGTTCGTAACCGAGCCGACGATACCAAGCAGCGTGGTAACGAGCAGGATACCAAGATGTGCGGCAAGCCCCTGCGCGGCATGAAAGCGTGATTTTGCCTCGCTCTTCGGCAACAGAACAAGAAGGATAATGCCCGCAACAAGGCCGAAATACCACGGAATGTATGGAATCGCCGTCACGATGTTCTCCTTCAACCCGATCTTGTCAACTCGTCGATTTCGCACATCCTCGACCGCCGAGGGTGCCGACGATGCGTAAAATGCAGGGGCATACGCGCCTTGCGGTGCCTGATACGCGCCAAAATCCCGCGGCCCGAATTCACGAGTCTCCTGCTCGTAATTCTCCGTATTCGCGAACGGCCTCGTTTCACCGCCTGTCTCAGCGGATGCTTGCGCCGCCGCCGCGGCCTTCGCCTTCTCGGGAAAGTCAGGATCAAGTTGATTTGTGTCGTATTTTGACGGCATTACAACGTATCTTAACGATATTCTGACCGAAATGGTTCGAAAATTCTAGCGAGTCACCGCTGAAGCTTTGAGTTGATCAGAGTGTTCAGAGAGACACCTTGCAGTTCGGATTCGAGAGCGAGTCTGCGATGAAGATCTTTCGCCATACGCAAATTCAGTCTTCCGCTAAAATGGCGTTTTCCGACGGGTACGGGAATGGGGTCCCCTTCTGCCGCTAGATCTTCGAGAACATCTGCTACCACACCTCCGATCTCGCTAAGCGCTTTTTGCTGTGAACTGCCGTGCGCTGCAAGGGACGGAAATTCGGCTACGCGGGCAACAAATGCCCCATCATCCTCCGACCAGGTAACCGTGTAGCTGTATTGATCCGGTTTGTAAGCCTTCTCTTTGCAAATATTGTCTCTTCTCGCCATATTAGTTCTCTCGACCACCGCCATCCCGCACGCCTTCAAGCTTCTTCAACGCTGCTGTGACTTGTTCCACCTGGTATGGCTTGGCTTTTCCTTTTGATGATTGCAGGTTCAACCGAGGGTCGCCCGGCCATGGGGTCTTGAAAATGTGATGACTCCCACTTATGCGAGGTGCACCAAAAAACTCACTGCAAACTCGAAGTAGAAATGAGAATCTGGTACTAGCGCCTTCCCTCTGAAGCTTTTCAATTATTTCCGAGATCTCCATTAAGACCAAAATCAGATAGTACCATATATAGTACTATCAAATAATCCTTCAATGCAATTACCGTGATCGGCGCTTCCAGAAAAGAATCAAAAGAAGTATGCTCGAAAGTCCAAGAGCAACAGACAGGAACTTTAGTGAGTCCACCAAGAGTATTCTTGACCCGTCTGCACACCTAATAGGGAACGAGATCACATCTGAGCCCGTACAATCGACAAGCCCAACCATCAAATAGCCCGCAAAATACCACATGCCAAGGGCGACCATGGCTACAAATATCGGAGCTGGCAGACGGCCGATCATTCAACTCTAATACCCAGTTCATTCAATTGCGCGTCGTCCACCTCGCCAGGCGAATCCATCATCAGGTCTTGGGCTGATGCGGTTTTTGGGAATGCCATAACGTCGCGAATATTTTCCGTGCCGCAGAGGATCATACACGTGCGTTCGATGCCGGCGGCAAAGCCTCCGTGCGGCGGCGTGCCGTATTCGAGTGCGTCGAGGAAGAAGCCGAATCGCTCGCGAGCCTTCTCAGGCGTCATTCCGAGAGCCTTGAAATTCAGATCCTGAATCTCCTTCTGATGGATACGGATCGAGCCGCCCGCGCATTCGTAGCCGTTGATGACCGCGTCGTACGCTTTGGCGCGAACTTGCCCCAAAAGATGATGCTGAGACGCGTCATTCACCGCCGTCTTGAAAAGCTCGATATCCTCGTCCATCGGCGAGGTGAAAGGATGATGAGCCGCGATGTATGTATCGCTCTCTTCGTCGTGTTCGAACATCGGGAATTCCGTCACGATCAGCGGCTTGTAGGCCGTGCGGTCGATCAGATCCTCACGCCTAGCGACCTCGAGCCTCAGTGCGCCTAGCGAGGCGGCAACGACCGACCTTCGGCCCGCGACGATGAGGACTGCATCGCCTTTCTCGGCACCTGCGAGAGATGCGAGTTCAGCGATCTTCTCTTCACCCAGCACCTTCAAGAGCGAAGATGCAAGAGTGCCGTCGGCTGCGATCTTTATCCACGCAAGAGCACCTGCACCGTAGCGTTTTACGTATTCCTGGATCTCGTCCGTCTGCTTTCGCGAATAGTCGCTGCGGCCTTTAACGACGATGCATTTGATCTCGCCGCCTCTGTCGAGCGTGTCTCGAAATGGTGCAAACTCCGTGTCTTTCAGAGCCGACGAAAGATCCTGCAGCTCCATCTCGAACCGAAGATCAGGCTTGTCCGAACCGTATCGACGCATCGCCTCGGAGTGCGTCATTCGCGGCCATTCCGTGGGGAATTCGACGTCGATGAGCCTCAACACGTGGTTGAACATCCCCTCGATCTCACGATACACCTGTTCGCGATTAACGAACGACATCTCCATGTCGAGCTGCGTGAATTCCGGCTGGCGATCGGCGCGCAGATCTTCGTCGCGAAAGCATCTCGCGATCTGAAAATACTTGTCAAAGCCCGATATCATCGTGATCTGCTTCAATATCTGCGGGCTCTGCGGCAGAGCGAAGAATTTTCCGGTATGGATCCTCGACGGGACGATAAAATCCCGTGCGCCTTCGGGCGTCGATTTGAGCAGGATCGGCGTCTCGATCTCAATGAACCCGCGTCCGTCAAAATACTGGCGAATGGCGGCGACGGCTTTCGCCCGCATACGGATGTTGTTCTGCAGCTGCGGCCTGCGAAGGTCGAGATACCGATATTTGAGACGCAGATCTTCTGAGGCAAGATTCTGCGAGCCGGACTTCTCAAGCTCGAAGGGCGGCACTTTCGCGGTGTTATAGATCAGCAACTCATCGGCGTGAACCTCGATGTCGCCGGTCGCAAGCTTTGCGTTGTGCGTGCCTTCGCGTTCGACGACCGCACCCTTTATGCCGATCACGAATTCGCCGCGTATGTCTTTCGCTTTTGCGTGAGCGTCAGGCGATGTCTCCTCGTTCAAGACGACCTGAGTGATGCCTTCGCGATCGCGCAGGTCAATGAAGGTCAGCGGCCCGAAATCACGCTTCTTCGCGACCCAGCCCATCAACACAACGCTGCTCCCAACGTCGTCTTTACGCAGCTCACCGCACGTGTGCGTGCGCTCCAAACTTCCCAAAACATCCAGCATAAATGAAAACCAACCCGTCAAATTTTAACCGCAGATTGACGCAAATGACGCAGATGAAAGTCCTTATGCTCATTCTGCGTGATTCCGAAAAAACGACCTGGCCAAAAGGCCGAACCAGTGCTATCCGTGCCTTCTGCATCTATCCGCGGTTAATTCTCTTCCAAACAAAAAGCCCTTCGAGTTATGACAACGAAGGGCCGCGACGCGAGGGTAAATTCAGCGCATCGGGGCTTACGTATTATTGTCATTGAACCGAACGGCTTTCATCCGAAATAGAACCTAGCAAAATAATACAGCACTGGAGCGCCGAAGAGCAAACTATCGAGCCGGTCGAGAAAACCGCCGTGTCCCGGCAGGATCGATGCCGCGTCCTTTGCTCCCGAACCGCGTTTTATCGCGCTTTCCGCCAAGTCGCCTAATACGCCCAAGATCCCGATCGCTATCGCGACGATGATCCCGGGCAAGAAGCCGAGTTCGTGGAAGAAAAGCCAGATCGCGAGTGCGGCGAACCCTGCCGCCGCAAGGATGCCGCCGATAAGGCCCTCGATGGTCTTGCCGGGCGAGATCGCAGGTGCGAGCTTGTGTTTGCCAAAGGCGCGGCCCGCGAAATACGCTCCGGCATCCGACCCAAAAACGACCGCAAAAAAGAAAATGAGCAGCTTCGACGACAGCGCGCCGTCAAAACCCATCCGCACCGCTATCAAAAAGCCGCCGAGGAACGCGAGATAAAAAACACCGGCGACCGTCACGCCAAGGCCCGTGAGAAGCTTCGTAAAATCCTTCTGAAAGCGAAATGCCTGAGAGATGAATGCCGCTATGACAAAGCCCGCTATCACGCAGAGGAATATCTCCGGCGCCTTCGTCGGAGCGTCAAAAACGAATGAGAGCACGAAAGCCGAGGCACCAAGATACGCGACGCCCGCGTCGGCCTTCAGTTCAAGCTTTTTCGTCAGCGAAAAGAACTCGAACAACCCGGCGCCAAGTGCAAAGACCGCGATCGCAACAAAAAGCCAGACCGACCACGGCAGCCATATCGGCAGGATGATGGCCGCAATGAGAATTGGGATCGCAATTGCCGCTGTCAGAAGACGCGTTTTCATAAGGTCGTCATTTCTGCTTTGGCGGTTCGCTAACGCCGCCGTAACGCCGGTCGCGTTTCTGAAAGTCGATGATCGCTTCGAAAAGCTGCGGCCTTCGAAAATCAGGAAATAGCGTTGGCGTTACATAAATTTCGCTGTACGCGATCTGCCACAAAAGGAAATTCGAGATGCGAAATTCGCCGCTCGTGCGTATTAGAAGATCGACGGGCGGCATTTCGCTCGTGTATAGATTCGCCTCGATGCTCTCTTCCGAAATCTCGCCGCTCTTTGCCGCAAGTCGTGCAGCTCGGACGATCTCCGCACGCGAACCGTAATTCAACGCGACATTCATCACCGTGCCGGTATTCCCCGCCGTAAGCTTTTCTGCCGCGGTGAGCTGCTCGCGAACATCGTCGCTCAATGCGGTCACATCGCCGATCGTACGGAAGCGGATGTTGTTGCCGTGAACGTCATTCAATTCGCGTTTGAGCACCCGCTTGAGCATCGACATCAACGCGGAAACTTCTGCCTTTGGCCGCTTCCAATTCTCGGTGGAAAAGGCGTAAAGCGTAAGAGCCTCGATGCCAAGACGCGCCGAGGTGTCGAGGATCGCACGTACGGATTCGGCGCCTTCGCGATGCCCGAAGATCCGCGGACGTCCACGCAGTTTTGCCCAACGGCCGTTGCCGTCCATTATCACAGCGATGTGCCGCGGCAGCCGGGACACATCGATCTCGGCGAGCAGTTTCGCTTCGTTGGAATTTCTTCTGACGATGCCGTCAAATGCTTCGATCATGCTATACGGTATTCGACGGCCACGACCGCTGAAAGATTTATCTGCCCATAGATGTGCGGATATATCTCTTCATTCGTAGATGGTTCGTTAACGACGCGTGACATAAGGTATTGCGGGTCGATCTCGAGTACCGCAAGCTCAGAGCCTCTTGCATAATACCGCTCGATCACGCCCGAGAGTTGCTCCTTGAAACTGCAATGAATAAAGCCTTCACGTTCAAGCCCGATAGGGCTGTAGAGCTCCGATTCAAGCGCATCCCATACCTCCTTTTCGACGATATGGTAGATAAGCATCCGATGAAATTTAAAGTCTCCGGTTAGTCGTATTCGACCCTTTCGAGCGTCAATCCTTGAGCCGGTGCCGTGCGCCCGCACAATTGCCGGTCTCCCGTCACGATCGCAGTTTGAATTGTATCACCGTTCTTTGTGCCTTGTCCGACATCGAGCAGCGTACCAACTATCGAACGGACCATGTACCGCAAGAAGCCCGTCGCCGTGATGCGAAACTCGATCAGCGAGGCGTTCGCACGCGCATCCCAAACGGAACGAAGGCTCACATCCGTTACGAGCCGCACCTTGTTCTCGCTCTCCGTACCTGCCGATGCAAAGGCCGACCAATCGTGCTCTCCAAGGAACAACCTTCCCGCTTCGACCATTCTTTCAAGCGCGAGTGGTTTTGATTCGTGGTGGGCAAAACGCCGCCAAATTGGGGACATCACCGGAGCGTTGATGATGCGATAGACGTATGTCTTTTGTTTCGCAGAGAATCTCGCATGAAAATCGTCCGGCGCCTTCTCGACCGACATCACACGGATGTCCCGCCAAAGATTGCCGTTAATCGCTGCCCTAAGGCCATCCGGAGTGAAAGGCTTGTGCATTACGACGTTGGCGACCTGTCCTTCGGCATGTACGCCCGCATCCGTTCGCCCCGAACCGATCACCTTGACGTCAGCATCCTCGAGCATCCGGCAGACGCGCTCGAGTTCACCCTGGATCGTGCGAGCGTTCTCCTGCACCTGCCAGCCGTGAAAGTCCGTGCCGTCGTATTGGATGAGAAGCTTGAAATTCGTCATTGGCAAGTTTGGTTCCAGATCCGAGCGGCAACGGCATCTGCAAAACGCGTCGGCGCCTCTCTATCCATTCGAAGGTAAAGGGCAGGCTCGATCAACTCAAGTTCCATGAGCTGAAATCCGTCGAAAGCATCCCGTACAAGATCGACGCGTGCATACAGAAGCGGTTCGGCTACTGCCGCAAGTGCCTTTGATGCGGCCGCCCTCATTTCGTCTGTCGGCGCGATGGCCGTGATGATCCCGCCGTGTTCTTCCTGAACGCGAAAATCCAGCGGTTTCGGTTCCTTCAGGATCGCGTGGCTGAATTCCCCATTAAAATAAAAAAAAGAATACTCGCCCTCGCTTACAATAGTTTCCAGGAAGGGCTGCACCAGGAACGGCCGTGCCTCGAAACTTTCAGTTAACGCCGCATCGAACTTGCGAAGCCTGTAAGTGTGCTCCGCCGTTGCGCTCACACGCGGTTTAACTATCAACTCCGGCGTTTCAAACTCCTCCAGCCATGCCGCGAAATTCTCCGCGGAAAAGTGCGTCTCAAAGAGCGTTGGGACGATCTTCACAGCGTTCCCAGACAATTCCTTCAGGTATATCTTGTCAAAATTCCATCGAACAACACTTGCAGGATTCAGAAGCCGCGTTGACCGCTCGATCTCATCAAGAACCGCTAGAAAATCGTTCGGAAAACGCTGATAATCCCACGTCGTGCGTATCACGACCGCGTCAAAGTCGCTCCATTCCTGCGTCCTTTGCCGCCATGAAAGCGTGTCGACCGCAATACCCCGATCCGCTAACGGCCCAACGGCGAGCTCGTCATCAGAGACGTAGCCCGTTAGGTCGTCCATCGACAGGAAGCATACTTTTCTCACGCGCCAGTCGTTCGGCTGCCGGGTTTGACGGCGCGCAAGCCTTCCGCGCACATCGGGCAGTCTTCAGGCAGGAAACTATCGACATCCATCTTGACGAGAGCCTTGCGCCGGACACCGACATCGGCCCGGCCATTCGAGCGATCGATTATCGATGCCGCAGCTGCGATATTGGCTCCGTTCCTTTCAAGTTCAGCGATACATTCGCGGGTCGAGCCGCCCGTCGTTATAACATCTTCAACGACAAGAATGCGTTCTTTCGGCCGCAGTTCGAAACCGCGTCGAAGCGTCATCTCGCCGTTCTGCCGCTCGGTCCATAGAAAACGCACGTTCATTGCGGTGGCCACGGCGTAGCCGATGATAAGTCCGCCGATCGCGGGCGACGCGACCGTCTCGATATCTTGATCGACAAAGAGTTCGGCGATCTCACGGCCAAGGGTGTTCGCGTCCGTCGGGAATTCGAGGGCCTTCGCACATTGGAGATATTCCCGACTGTGCCGTCCGCTCGACAGAATGAAGTGCCCTTCGAGCAACGCCCCGCGGTCGCGAAACATATCGAGAATTCTCTTTTCTGCGTCCATAGCTAAACTGCTCGCAAAAGTTTTGGTAAACTCAAAGCAGAAAGTGAAACGGTATCCTAACCTAATTTCCAACTCTTTGCTAATAAACGAGACGATCTCGCTGCTGCGCTCCTTTAACGGCCGAGCTTCGGCCGTCAGCGTTGTGGATTTCGTAATGAAGATCCGGCGGCCCGACCCGTTGATGGCAAAGCTTCTGGTGGCTGACCTGATCGAACGCGATCCGCGCCTCGAACTGCTTGATGACACTGTCGTTCTGCTCGCCGACGATCTGTTGGCAGGTGACATCGCCGATACCGATTTCGTAGTGTTCGACCTCGAAACTACGGGAGCAAAAGAACCGCATCGCGTGACCGAGATCGGCGCCTTCCGAGTAAAAGGTTTTCAGGTTCTCGACACTTTTCAGACGCTCGTAAATCCGGAAGTAAGCATCCCGCCGTTCATCTCCGCCCTTACAGGCATTGATGACCAAATGGTGGCTGAAGCACCGCGTTTTGCGGATATCGCGAACGATTTTCTCGAATTTATCGGCGACGCGGTTCTCGTTGCCCATAATTCCGGATTCGATATGCGATTCATCAATCACGAGATCGGCCTCGTTTTCCCGGATTATCGGCTCGCGAACCAATGTCTCTGCACTGTGCAGTTATCACGGCGCTTGCTTCCGGATATCGAGAATCACAAGCTCAAGACCGTCGCCGAATATTACGCGATCGATCTATTGAACCATCACAGGGCCGGAGCGGACGCCTTTGCGACCGCGCACGTATTTGTAAACTTACTTGAACAGTTGCGAAGCAATGGTGTAACGGATCTTGCGACCGTGCAGCATCTTGCTTCACGACGAGGAAAATATGCTAGACGAAAGGCAGCCTGAGGGCAGCAACACACAAGGACTCGACATACGGCCGACGCCGCGGGAGGAAATGAATCTGACGCCGCTCGATTCATTTCCCTACGAATACGTGGGCAAAAAGATCTGGGTAGAGTTCGACATACCTGAATTTACCGCGATCTGTCCGTTCTCGGATTTTCCCGATTTTGCGACCATCCGCTTGCGGTATGTTCCGTTCGAACTCTGCGTCGAGCTAAAGAGCCTCAAGCTGTACATCAATTCGTTCCGCGACGTAAAGATCTTTCACGAACATGTCATCAACCTCATCCGCGATGATTTTGTCGCCGCCTGCGACCCACTAAAACTTGAGATCGAGGGCGATTTCAACGTGCGCGGCAACATAAAGACCGTTGTCAAGACTAGCTACAAGCGCGACGACGACTAGGCCAACCCAGTTTGCTCGATATCTTGGTATCTCGACGAGGAGGTATCAGCCCGCGGCGGCAGCATGCGGCTGCGCTGCGGAATGCTTCGCACACGCCTTTTCGACCCGTGCGACGACCTGACTCTCACAGGTAGCAAGGTCCTGAGAAGATGAATTGGTGATCTCTGAGACGATGAGGAACTTTGCCTTTTCGAGCAGCGTTTGCTCGCGAAAGGAGAGTCGTTTTTCACGGCTAAGGTAAGTGAGTTTCTTCAAGACGTCCGCCGCAGCGAAAATATCGCCCGACTGGAGTTTCAGCATAAATTCGCGTGATCTTGATTTCCAATCCGATGATGCGGACTCAAAATCCTCCGCAAGGCGCGTGATCAAACGTTTGCATTGCGAACCGCTAATCACGGGACGAATGCCGACCGAATCGATATTCGACTCGGGCACAAAGATCGACGACTTGTCGCTGACCACGCGAAGATAAAAGCCGCTTATCTTTGTTTCCCCGATCTTCCGTTCAGTGCGAGATTCGACAGAGCATACACCCTGTCCCGGGTAACAAACTTTTTGACCAATTTCGAGCTTCATTGCCGCTTATTCCGCGTCGTCCCATATCGGGCGATGCGTGACAAAATGCTGTCAAACCTTGTATTTACAAGCTTCGGCGGGCAAACGATAAATTTAGAAAGTAAAGTAAGCTTATCACACTCTTTGCAAGTTTGCGAGTGTCATTGTAAAAAGGCGGGAAGTTCGATCCGAAAGGTCGAGCCTTGGCCCAAGACCGATTCTACGGCCGCATCGCCTTTGTGCAGACGGGCGAGGTGCTTTACGATCGCAAGCCCGAGGCCGGTGCCGCCCATTTCGCGGGAGCGGGCACGATCGATGCGATAGAAGCGTTCAAAGATCCGGCCGAGATGCTCCGGCAAGATCCCTTCGCCCGTGTCCGACACGCTGATGACGTCAACGCTTCCACGATTCTCATACCATACCGTAACGACGCCGCCCGTCCGGTCGAATTTGATAGCGTTATCGACCAGATTCACAAGCATCTGCTCAAGGCGTTGAACGTCCGCAAAGACCCGAACTGCCGGATCGATCTTCGAGATCAGCTTTATCTCGCGCGATCTTGCCTTTGCTCCGAGCGCCGTAAAGATCTCGTTGACAATGGATCCCAGATCAGCCGTGGAGGGTTCGACGGCGACGCGGCCGGCTTCGATCTGTGAGAGTTCGAGGATGTCCGCGATAAGGCTGTTCATCCGCTCGGCATTTCGCCGGATGACGCCGAGAAAACGCCGATTGTTCGATTCATCATCGATTCCGCCGTCTTCGAGCGTTTCAACGAAAGCGAGGATGGAAGTTAGCGGCGTACGGAGCTCGTGCGAGATATTCGAGAGAAACTCCTGTCTTACGACCTCGAGCCGGTCCAAACGTGTTGTTTCGTAGAAGAATGCAATAGCCTCGCGACTGTCGCCCAGATCGAGCGGCGATACATGTACATCAAACTTCCGCTCGCCGGCCGCTATTTCGATTCTGATCTCCGACTCAAGGCCTTCGTGAAGGGCTCGCTTGAAAGCATCGTGAAGTTCCAGATCGCGCAGAACCTCGCTGATCCTTCGCCCCTTCGGCGAAACGTTCGGCAAAAATGCACTTTTGGCGGCCTCGTTCCAGCCCGAGATACGCGACTCTTTGTCCACGACAAGCACACATTCGCGCGTCGTGTCGAGGATAGCGGTAAGAATCTCGCGGCGTTCGTTCTCGTCCATCGTTCTATCTATTTGCACCCAACGAAACGATATCCTACGCCGATGACCGTCTCGATCGACGTACCGCAGCTTCCAAGCTTCTGACGCAGTCGCCGAATGTGCACATCAAGGGTTCGGGAATCGCCGAAGTAGCTGTACCCCCAAACGGCATCCAGAAGCTGCTGTCGCGAGGCGACGCGGCCAGCGTTGTTTATCAGATGTTCGAGCAGCGAAAACTCTTTCCGCGTGAGCTTGACCGGCTCTCCATCACATTCGACGCGGACAGCTTCGAGATCGACAAACAACGTTTTGTCCCGATAAGTGCGGCTTTCGTCCTTTTCGGTTCGTCGCAGGACCGCGTTCACGCGTGCGATCAACTCCTTGATAGAAAAGGGCTTTACAATATAGTCGTCCGCACCGGTATTCAGCCCGCCAATGCGGTCGGCCTCGGCAGACCGCGCCGTCAGCATAATGATCGGCGTGTCAGCAGCCGCCGGTTCGCGCCTTAGCCGCCGGCAGAGCTCCATTCCGCTCATTCCCGGCAGCATCAGATCGAGAATGATCAGCTTCGGCCGGTTCTTTTTATCAAGAGCCAAGTGCAGGCCTTTTTCGCCCGATTCGGCAATGACCGGGCGAAATCCCGCACGCTGGAGGTTATATTCGAGACTCTCCGCAATGTCTGCGTCGTCTTCCACAACAAGAATGCTCTGCTTCATAAAACGGGCAGGATTCCCTGCATCTATCTCAAATCTAAAGAACGGATGTTAAATCTATGTGAACCTTGCCCGGAGGTCGAACACCCGAAAGAAACATTCTATCTGCCCCAAATTTGTCGGGCAATACGGGCTTTCACCGCATGCAACCTTAGCGGCTCCTATGCCGTATAATCCTTCTTATGCGTTCGGCTGCCGACAGGACAAGGTGGATCAGGCTCATCTCGGGCTTCTTTCTCGTTGTTCTTCTTGCCGAGTTCGCATCCCACGGTGCCATTTGCGCGGTGGTCGACCATGATCAACCGCTGGCGATCTCAGCTTCTGACCAAAACGGCGAAGATCCTTGCCAAACCCTTGTGCTTTGTTCGAACACTCGTGAGAAGGAGCGCCAGACCGCCTCGTTTGCCCACGATAAAGTACCGCATAACGGACTCTTTGGGAGCTATCAGCTGCCTCTGGCGAAGGCCTCGCAGACGAGTTCTACCGCCTTCTTGTTTCCCGACGCAAGGGTGCGGTTTCGCCCGCCTGATATTTTATTCCGACCCCCAAAACTTTCCTGATATTGATCGCAGATTTTCCGGCCGGAAGGTTTCCTTGCGCCTAGGAGCGCCAAGGAATCCGCCTCGGCCTCCCGGGATCGGTGAGATGTATTGATGCATTTCGCCCATCTGTTCAGTTTAAGATCAGGTAAGTTTTGAAATGAAAGATCTAGTATTTCTTGTATTCGCGATCATATTGTTCGCGGTCCCAGCATTTGCTCAACAGACGGGCGGTTCGATCAGCGGCACCGTCACCTACGGCCCGGACAAGGCGGTCGTCCACAACGTCTCCATTCGCATCAAGGAACTTGAACGCGTTACCGCAACCGACGACCTCGGCACATATCGTTTTACCGGCCTTGCCGCCGGTACATATAACCTGACGACCCACATCGAGGGTTTCAAGGACGTCGCAAAGACGGTGAACGTCCGTCCGGGTGAAACTGCGACGGTCGATTTTGACATTCAGCTCGCCGGCGTCGCGGCCGATGTGAGTGTCTCTGCGGACGACGCGACGCCGCAAGTTGCCTTCTCGAACGTCAACACACTCGATTCCGTACAAATAACTGCACGACCGACCACCGGCCTTGGCGACGTTCTTGCGGGCGAGGCCGGTGTTGCAAAGCGTTCGGCCGGGCCTGGTGCATCAAGGCCCGTCATTCGCGGGTTTGACGGTGACCGTGTAAAAGTTACGGCCGATGGTGTAGGCGTCGGTTCGCTCGGAGCTCAATCCGGTGATCACGCTGAACCTGTCGATACGCTCTCGGTAGAGCGGATCGAGGTCATCAAAGGCCCCGAAACGCTCCTCTATTCGAGCGGTGCGATCGGCGGTGTCGTTAACGCCGTCTCGGGCCGCGAAGACGAGTGGCATCCCGGATTGCGTGGCTATTTCTCCACCTCTGGAGGTGCGCCGGGAGCGTCCGCGACAGCTGCGGGCGGTATTCAATACGGCTACAAGAACTGGCTCGTCTGGGGAAATGCGAACGGGCAACGCTCGAACGCATATTCGGCCGGCGGCAATTGGGGCAAGGTGTTCAACACCTTTACGCGCTCTGCGGGCGGCACGGTCGGCGTCGGTTATTACGGCGAAAAGGCGTTCATCAACGGCTCGTTCTCATACGTGCAGAATCGCTACGGCATTCCGCTCGACATCCGCGAAGATGCTCCCGAATCGCGTTCGCTTCGAATGCACAAGAATGATACGCGGTTCAGCTTCGGATATAACGACGGCGAACTGCCGTTCTCAAAGATCCGCTTTACCGTCGATCTCTCACGCTATCGCCATCAGGAGATCGCTGATAGCGTCGTTGGAACGACATTTCGCAACGACACGAACTCTGTGCGCGGGATCTTTGAACAAAAGCCGTATAAGATGCTGAGCGGAAAGTTCGGTTTCGAGTTCTCGGGCCGCGATTTCTCGACCGTCGGCGAAGAGATGCTGATCGATGGCCCGGTCAAGGAAGGTTCTTTTGCCGGATTCGCGTTCGAGGAGCTGAAGTTCGGGCGTTTCGGCCTTGAGTTTGCCGGACGGCTCGAGCACAGGCGCTATGACCCGCGGAACGAGTTTCTGCCCGACCGCAGATTCTCAGGGTTTTCAGGGGCTGTCAGCGCAAAATATGATGCGTGGAAGGGCGGCCGGCTTGTCGCAAGCTACAAACATTCTTATCGCCCGCCGGCTCTCGATGAACTTTACAATCACGGCCCGCACGACGGAACACTCGCATTTGAGATCGGCAACAACGGCCTGAAGCCCGAGATCGGCGACGGCATCGACTTTTCGTTCTCTCAAACCACGGAACGCGTTCGCGGAGACGCGTCATTCTACTACTATCGCCTGCAGGACTATGTTTTTCTTGCTCCAACAGGCGACATCGACGCGGACAGCGGATTCCCGATCGCGAGATACCTTCAGGGCACTAGCCGCTTCTGGGGCTTGGAACTGCAAGGCCAGGTAAAGCTCACCAAATTCGCCGATCTCCTTGCCGGTGCAGATTATGTGAACGCGGAACTTTCGAACGGAACGCCTCTGCCGCGTATTCCGCCGCTTCGCGGACGCATCGGGCTTGACGTTCATTACAACGCGTTCAGTCTAAAGCCCGAATTCGTCGCCGTAGCTCGACAAGATCGAACTTTCACCGGCGAAACTTCGACGGCCGACCACGGCATTGTAAATCTGACCGCGAGCTATGTCATCGTAAAGAAACATCTTGCTCACCTATTCAGCGTAAATGCATTCAATCTGAACAATAAGCTCTATTTCAACCACGTTTCGTTCATCAAGGACATCTCTCCTGAAATGGGGCGTGGAATAAAAGTGAGCTATACCATTCGGTATTTCTGATCAACGATCGACCGGAAGTAATTAGGATGTCCAAAGGCATCAAACGAAGAACGAATCACTCCATTCTTTCAGAGTGGGGTGATTCGCCCCGCATCAGGCGAATCCGAGGCCACGCCGCGGAACGTCATACGATGCAGCGGGCAAGGGCCGTACTCTCTGATGGCCGCAAAATGCGACGCGCAGCCGTAGCCTTTGTGGCCGTCAAAACCGTATAGAGGAAATTCGTTGTGCAGTTCGCGCATCAGGGCATCGCGATAGGTCTTTGCAATGATCGACGCGGCGGCGATCGAAACTGAAATAGAATCACCTTTGATGATGGCCTTTTGCGGGAGGCGCGTGCCTTTTAGCTGCAAGGCATCGATGAGCAAGTAATCGGCAGCAGGCGAAAGAGCTTCAATAGCGGCGAGCATCGCCTTTTTTGTCGCTTCTAGAATGTTTATTCGGTCGATTTCTTCGGCTTCGATGCGGCCGACGGAGTATGCGACCGCCGTTGCCTTTAGTTCCTCGGCGATAGACTCCCGTTTCTCGGGTGTAACCTTTTTCGAATCATCGAGCCCTTCGGGCAGCGGTTTCGAAAGATCGAGAATGCACGCTCCCGCGACCACCGGGCCCGCGAGACAACCGCGCCCGACCTCATCGACACCCGCAACAAAAAGAAAACCTTCATCATGTGCCATACGCTCGAAATCTGAACCAAGCCCATGAACGAAAGCGTTCTCAAAAAGAGAAACGCGAGAATCAGGAGCAAGTTTGGCATCTCGCTCCCGTTTTCTCGCGTTCATTTCTTTCACCTGTCTTCGTTAAAAGTTAGGACTTTTTCTTTGTGCGTGTATCGCGTTCCTTGATGCGGGCAGCCTTGCCGCGAAGGTCGCGAAGATAGTAAAGCTTAGCACGGCGAACCTTACCCCGACGAACAACGTCGATGTGGTCGACAACGGTCGCGTGCAGCGGGAAAATTCGCTCGACACCGACGCCGAAGCTCACCTTTCTGACCGTAACGGTCTCGCGAACTCCGCCATGTTTGCGGGCGATGCAAACCCCCTCAAAAGCCTGAAGACGCTCTTTGTTGCCTTCTTTGATCCGCACGTGAACGCGCAGCGTGTCGCCGGGTTGGAACGCGGGAATATTTTCTTTGATCTGTGTCTTTTCGACAATATCCAGTCTATTCATTTTATTCGTCGGCCAGAGGTCAATAGGAAGTTTCAAAGTTTCAGAGTACCGGAGTTCCGGAGTTTCAGAGTACCTGAGACCGCTGTCTTCTCTCTGTAACTCTGTAACTCTGTAACTCTGTAACTCTGTAACTCTGTAACTCTGTAACTAAGTTAGCCTATTCACTTTCACCATTTTCTCCCATAATGAGGTCCTCTCGGACCTTTTTTGTTTTTTCAAGCGCCATTTTGCGGCGCCATTTCTCTATCTCGGCATGATGGCCGTTCAGCAGAACTTCCGGAACTTTCATTCCGCGAAATTCCGCAGGTCTTGTGTAATGCGGGCAATCAAGCAGCCCGTCAGAAAAAGAGTCATTTTCGGCAGAGGTCTCGCTTCCCAATGCACCGGGAAGCAGCCTAACTATCGCATCTACGACGACGGACGCCGCCGGTTCGCCGCCCGAAAGCACATAATCGCCGATCGATATCTCGTCCGTTACAAGCCGTTCGTTGACGCGTTCGTCAACGCCCTCGTAACGTCCGCAGATCAGGACCAGATGCTCGGCATCTGTGCTGAATTCCACAGCGACGCTCTGCTTGAAAGGCCTTCCCTGCGGCGTCAGAAGCACGACGCGCAGGCCGCTCGCATAATCTTCGCGAGCCGAAACTCCCGTCAAATGCTCGATAGCCGCAAAAAGCGGTTCCGGCTTTAAGACCATTCCGTCGCCGCCGCCGAACGGTCGGTCATCGACCATCTTGTGCTTATCGGCGGCAAATTCGCGAATATCGTGGACTTTTATTTCCACGATCTCTGCCAGTTTTGCCCGGCGTATGATGCCGAATTCAAAGATCGAATCAAAATACTCAGGGAAAATTGTCAGTACATCAATCTTCACCTAAAACTCCAACAAACCTTCGGGCGGATCGACCCGAATGTACCTGTTCTGCGGAAGAACCTCGACGCAGATCGAGGCCGCAAATGGTATCAGAAAATCCTTCTTCTCACCGGCGACAACCAGAATGTCCGTGCCGCCTGTCCGCATCACTTCGCGGACCACGCCGAGCATCTCGCCGTGAATGGTCTCGACCTTGCAGCCCTCAAGCTGCCAGTCGTAAAAGTCGTCCGGTTCAAGATCGACCGCGTCATCCTCGGCGACGCAAACCTCAGCATTTCGAAGTGCTTCTGCATCATCGGCCGAATCTACACCGGCGAACTTCAGCACGATGCGTTCGTTCTGCGGCCAATGATCCTCGATCTTTGCGGCCTTCCTTTCACCATTCTCGAGTACGAGAACAACTTCCTCGAGCCCGTCGAACCGCTCAGGAAAATCCGTCAAAAGATCGCAGATGACCTCGCCTTTCAGCCCGCGCGGACGCGCAATGCGTGCGATCGCGACAAGCTCAGCGTCCTCGGCCACCTTAGTCCTCGATCAGGTCCAGATGAAAGCGCTTATTCTGCTTTTGGCCGGCGGCAAAAAGGATATTGCGGATAGCTTTGACCGTTCGGCCTTCGCGGCCGATGATGCGGCCCATGTCATGCGGCGCGACACGAACCTCGAGCCGAACGTTCTTGCCGTCCGCGATCTCGGTTATCTCTACGACGTCGGGTTCCCCGACGAGCGCCGTAATGATCCTTTCGACTGCCTCTTTCATCTGATCTCCTTGAGAAAAGGTCGAAAATATCGCCTATTCAGCGGCTGGGGCCTCTTCACCTGCAGGAGCGGCTTCTGCCTCGACAGCCGGAGCTACCTCGGCAGCCGGCGCTTCCTCAGCAGCCGGAGCTTCGGCAGCAGCGGCCTCATCGGCGGCAGCCTTCTCGGCAGCGGCTTTTTCAGCTTCCGCGGCGGCCCTTTCGGCCTCGGCCTTCTCGGCCGCGATGCGGTCAGCTTCTGCACGAGCATCCGCCTTTGCCTTCTCGGCGGCAGCACGCTTTTCGGCACGAGCCGCGTCGGCGGCCGCACGCTCTTCTTCCGTCATCACGGGATTGTGCTTGATCAGGCTCTTGACCGTCTCGGTCGGCTGCGCGCCGACGCCGATCCAGTACTGAATGCGCTCGTGATTGAGCTTTACATCAGCCGGATCCTGCATCGGATCGTACGTCCCGAGATTCTCAAGATATTTGCCGTCGCGCTTTGAACGCTTTTCCTTTACCACGACGCGATAAAACGGATGCTTCTTCGCGCCAATTCTCATTAAACTAATTGCTAGCATAAAATTCGTGAACCGTTCATTGTTGATAGTTAATTGTTGATAGTCTCGCCTGCTCTTTTGATCGACGCCAAATAGGCATTAAGCCTTGGGAGAAGTTCGTCAATTATAGGTTTTAGCTCGTCAATCTGACCCTCGGTCAACAGGCCTCTTTGAAAAGCTCGCCTAAGCCAATTCTTTGTCTCATACAAAGACCCTCTCGCGATACGGATAAACTTCGCGTTGTCTTTGTAATTAAATCTCCCACACCCTTCGGCAATGTTAGCTGAGATACTGTCAGCCGATCTCACGATCTGCGTGCCCAAGGTGCATTTTGCAAAATACTCCCAGCTCGCTGCGATCCTCCAGATCGTATCGGATAGTCTCTCCGCCAGTTGATAGACCTCTAAATTTTCAAAACTGGTCTTTGCCATCAACCATTAACCATCAACAATGAACTTATCTCCTCTTCTTGTGTCGTTTCTTCTTCCTGATACTCCTTGACGGTGCGTCTCCCGCGTCGTCATCCGAATGATCTATCGCCGAACCGCTGCCGAGCATTCCGCCGAGGCCGCCGCCGAGCATATTTCCAAGTCCGCCTGCGAGACCGCCGGCCATTTTCTTCGCCATTCCGCCGAAAAGGCCGCCGCGATTCATCTGGGCCATCATCTTCCGCATTTGCTCGTACTGCCGCAAAAGCTGGTTAACTTCGCTGATCGACGAACCCGAACCGCCGGCGATGCGTGTTTTTCGGCTTGCGTCGATGATGCGGTGGTCATTTTTCTCTGCACGCGTCATCGAGCCGATGATCGCCTCCGTGCGTTTCATTTGATGATCGACCATCTCTGACTGCTCGTCGCTCATCTCGAGGCCGCCGGTCATCTGATCGGGCAGCATCTTCATCAATTTCGACATCGAGCCGAGTTTCTTGAATTGCCCGAGCTGTTTCTGAAAATCCTCCAGCGTGAACTGGTTCTTGGTCATTTTCAGAAGCTGTGCCTGGGCCTCGTCCTCGTCGATCTTGCCCTTGACCTCCTCGATCAGCGACAGCACGTCGCCCATTCCGAGGATCCGCTGCGCGATGCGGTCGGGGTAAAAAGGTTCGATCGCGTCGTACTTTTCGCCGACGCCGACGAATTTCACCGGCTGGCCGATCACCTGTCTGATCGACAATGCAGCGCCGCCGCGGGCATCTCCGTCCATCTTTGTGAGGACGACGCCCGTGATGCCGACGCGTTCGTGAAAGACCTCTGCCGAACGAACTGCGTCCTGACCGGTCATCGCGTCCGCGACAAAAAGCACTTCGATCGGCTTCGTTTCGGCCTTGATCTGCTCAAGCTCGACCATCAGCTCGTCGTCAATGTGCAGACGGCCGGCCGTGTCGATCAGCAGCGTGTCAAAACCGAGTTCGTTCGCGTGTTTTACGGCACCGCGAACAAGCTCCATCGGGTCGTTCGTCTCGGCGGCCTCGTAAACCGGAATGCCGACGGCGTCGCCTACGACCTTCAACTGTGCACGTGCTGCGGGACGATAAACGTCCACCGAGACGAGCAGCGGCTTTCGCTCCTGGTTGTCGCGAAGCCAACGCGAGATCTTGCCCGTCGAGGTCGTCTTACCGGAACCTTGCAGGCCGACGATCATCACGACGTTCGGCGACTGCTTCGTAAAGACGAGCCGTGACGATGTGCCGCCCATCAGGGCCGAAAGCTCGTCATAAACGATCTTTACGACCTGTTCGTGCGGCTTTAGGCCATTCCAGACCTCTTCGCCCTCGGCCTTTACGCGTACGGACTCGACAAAATCCTTCGCGACCTTGTAGTTCACGTCCGCTTCGAGCAGCGCCATGCGGATCTCGCGAAGCGCCGCGTCCACGTGTTCGGGCGTCAATTTGCCCGCTCCACGCAGATTTCGCAGCGTATTCTTCAGCTTATCCGACAGCGATTCGAACATACAGACACACTTCGGCTACAAGAGTCGAAACTATAAATACTAGTGTTTTCGCCTCAAAGAGTCAAGAAATCGAAGGGAAGGTCTCCTTATCGGGCCGAATCAACACCTGACTCTGCATCCCGTAGGCCCAACTTCTTTTTTCGGCGTATCAGTTCTATTATTGAATGGCCGAAAGAGCCTAGCATATGAACCACTGGTACTACGCAAATTCGATTCACAACTTCCTTCATACCGAAGAGTCAAGCATCCTTGGAACATTGGTGCTAAACCATGAATTTGCTGCCGAGGAACCTCAAAGAGATGCATGGTTGTTTCAGATTCGCTTTTTAAAGGAAGTACTTAGCAATCGAACCGGGTTTGTATGTCTTGAATACTCAGTTCCCCGGATGGGAAAGAGGATTGACGCCATAATCATAGATCAAGGCGTCATATTTGTTATTGAGTTTAAAGTTGGCGCTAAAGAGTTCCTGAACAGCGACTTCGATCAAGCTTGGGATTACGCCCTTGATCTGAAGAACTTTCACGAGACTAGTCACAATGAACTGATAGTTCCGCTTTTAGTAGCGACGGATGCGCCAAAAGTGGAACAGCCGCCCGCATTTTATCCGGGAGTTGATGGTCTCTTCACACCCATAAAGACGAATGCTGAAGGATTTTCGGCTGTTTACCAAAGTGTCATCAATGCTAACGGAGAAAAAGAGATCGATCACGATACGTGGGCTCGTGGACGATATTCCCCAACGCCAACAATTGTTGAGGCCGCGACTGCCCTTTATCGACACCATTCAGTCAAAGAAATTTCTAGATCAGATGCTTCTGCAATAAACCTTAGTGAGACAAGCAGAGCAGTTTCACAAATAATTGCGACTGCGAAAGACAATCGAAAAAAGGCAATTTGCTTTGTAACTGGTGTACCAGGTGCCGGCAAGACCTTGGTCGGTCTTGATATTGCAACAAAATATTTAGATTCTTCAGGCGGGATTCAGAGCGTGTTCCTCTCAGGAAATGGCCCGCTTGTGGCAATACTTACCGAAGCGTTGGCGCGAGACGCAATCCATCGCAGCAAGCTTAAAGGCGAAAAACTCAGGAAAGGTGTTGCAAGAAGCCGCGTTCAAGCCTTCATTCAGAATGTTCACCATTACCGCGATGCGTACCTTAGAGACCCTCTCCCTCCCATCGACCATGTTGCAATTTTTGACGAAGCTCAACGAGCCTGGAATCACGCAAAAACTTCAGACTTTATGAAGCGAAAAAAGGGAATACTCGAATTCCCTTTTTCCGAACCAGAATTTTTGATCTCTTGCCTCAATAGACATGAGGATTGGGCTGTGATTATTTGCCTTGTAGGTGGTGGGCAAGAAATCAATACCGGCGAAGCCGGCATTGCCGAATGGATTGAATCCCTCGGTCGATCCTTCCCCAACTGGGAAATCTATATTTCCAGTCGCTTAACCGATTCCGAATATGATGCTGTTTCCGCCTTGGAAACATTCAGAAATAAAGAAGCGATACATACAAACGACCGCTTGCATCTTGGTGTTTCAATGCGCTCCTTCCGAGCCGAAAGCGTTTCCTCATTCGTCAAGAACGTACTCGATCTTGAGGTTGACGCGGCGAAGCTCGAATTTGAGAAAGTCAAGGGTCAGTATCCTATCATGCTAACCCGCGACCTTGAACGGGCGAAGAACTGGCTTCATAGTAGAGCTCGCGGAACCGAACGTTATGGCCTTGTTGTATCGTCAAACGCTCAGCGTCTTAAGCCCTTAGCAATAGATGTGAAATCTCCAATGGATCCAGTCAAATGGTTCCTCGAAGGAAAGCAGGACGTTCGTTCGTCGTATTATTTAGAGGACGTAGCCACGGAGTTTCACGTGCAAGGACTTGAATTAGATTGGGTGTGTGTCACTTGGGACGCCGACTTTCGCCACAACGGGGATGGTTGGGCGGCCCACTCGTTCGTCGGAGAAAAGTGGCACAAGGTCAAAAAGCCCGAACGCCAACAATATCTAAAGAACGCGTATCGGGTGCTTTTGACAAGGGCACGACAAGGTATGGTCATCGTCGTCCCAGAAGGAAATCCAAAAGACAGTACGCGCCGTTCCGAGTTCTACGACTGCACCTATGAATACCTTTGCAGAATAGGGCTCGACAAGATCTAGGACCCTACAACAGCTAGAGTCAGATCGCCACTACGCGGCGAAATTCTATTTCGCTTCGCCGGTACGCGGCACGCGCAATGTTGCGCCCTGATTCCCGTCACGCCCGACATGGGTTGAAACCCACGGCTACAATCAGTTCGCCGCTACGCGGAAACGCCAAGCGTCGGTCTATTTTTCGAGGACGTGGGTGATGGCGTTGGTGACGTTGGAGATGGGGATGGAGAGGATGCAGCGTGGTTCGCCGTACACGCGGCAGCGGTCGCCGGGGCAGGGTTGGCATGCGAATTCCTCGAAGACGATCTCGCTCGGGGCGCTCGTCCACGGACGCCAATGCACGCGGTTCGACGAGCCGAATATCACGACGGAGCGCGTGCCGACGGCGGCCGCGATGTGTGCGATGCCGGAATCGTTCCCGACGAAAATCTCCGCGCGGCGTGCAAGCGCTGTAACTTCCGGCAAGGTGAGGTCGTTGAACGCCGCGATCTCGCAGTTTGCGGCCCGTCGCACGGCTTCGAGGACACTTACCTCATTCGGCGCCGCGACCAGAACAACCCTGAACCCACGCGACGCGAGATCTTCGGCAACGCGTGCGAAGTTCTCCGCCGGCCACTGCTTCGTCTCGTAGGCCGCCGCAGGATGAATGAGCGCGATCGGCCGCGTTGCGTGGCCGAGCCGCTCGCTGATCGCCGCCTCGGCCGCAATGTTGTGCGGCAAGCTCGTCCTCTCGCCGCGATCTACTTCAAGCCCCGCAAGCCCGAGGATCGCGAGCTGCTGTTCGACGGAATGGAGCTGGTCCGTGCCCCAAAGGTCGGCGGGCGAACCGTATAGATGCGTGTATGTCCGCGGGAAACGATAGTGCGCGAAACCGAGGCGATATTCGGCAAGCGTCGCGGCAGCGAGCGTCGAGCTGGTCGAGCCGCCGTGCAGGTTGATAACCGCATCGTAACGGCGCTTTTTGAGCCTTGCGGCGGCCCGAATACGTGCGGCGGCATCAGCGCCGATGCTTTGTATGCCGACGCCTTCGAGGCCTTCGAGAAGCGGCGCGACCCACGCTTCAAGAGCGATGTCGATCTCGGCCCAAGGCAGTTCCCGCCTCAGCGAGTTGAGCACGGGCGTCGCAAGTACGGTGTCGCCGATCGACCGCAGCCGAATGACGAGAATGCGACGCACTTGCTCCCAGTTGATCGGCTCCCACATTTTAGCCAACGCTTGAACTCCGCTCTTATTCTTCGACCGTTGCTTCTTCGACGAGCATTACGGGAATGTCATCGCGGACAGGATAAACGAGCGAACACTCCGGGTTCACGCACTTCAAGGCGTCGTTGCCGCGAAGCTCGACCTTCGACTTGCATTTTGGACAGCGGAGGATCTCCACTAACTCAGGACTGACTGCCATATTTTTATCTTTTTCTCCCGACAAGAATATTTTTCTACGATTTTAACCCGTAGAGGAGTAAAGTCGGAATGTCGGGAGGCAAATATGAAAGTTATATCAAAGGCACTTGGTGCGATCGTCCTGATCTTTGCAGTACTGTCATGCAGCTCAATTGGGCGAATGGCCGAAAAGCAGGTGGAGAAGCAGTTGGACAAAGGAATGAAAACGAACAAGGTCGATTCACTATGGCAGGACGTGCCGAAAATGGACGGGCTCGGCGAATCTCTTAACGATCAACTACCTCTTACGGTGAATGTCATTCTACGCGGCTTCGTGAACCTCGTGTTCGCGGGTATGAACGCGGATGACAAGAACAAGGACGGCAAGCAGGAACACAACCCCGTCACTGTTGACTTCATCTTTTTCAACTATAAGGGGACTGATATCGATATCGATAAATTCTACACTGCGGAAAGAATGAAGGCGGCCGGAAACTGGGATCTAAAAGAGGGTATGGATAAGCCTTGTCTTGACGGCGGAGCAGAAGGCGCGATGGGCCATGCCTGCATTTTTCAAAAGCTCGATAACGGCAAGCAACAGGGCCTAATAATCCTTTACGTCCCGAATTCAGACAAGAATAAGAAAGATACCGACCCAACGGCCTTTATCTACTTTTTTAGGGCGTCAACGGATCCGATGAACGCCCCTGCTCAGAAATAAGTTAGGCCGCGGCCTCGACCTTTGCGCCGCACTCGGGGCAGAATTTCGCTCCCGGAGCGAGTTCTTGTTGGCAGCCCGTGCACTTCTGCTTTTCCTGCGAAGAGCCGCATTCGGAGCAGAACTTTGCACCTTCGCGAAGCTGCGCTCCGCACTTGATGCACGGGACCTTTGCGACCTCGATCTTCGAGCCGCATTCGGCACAGAATTTCGCAGCCGCAGCGTTCGGCTTGCCGCAATCGGGACACGCAACTGTCGCCGCGACGGGTGCTGCGCCACCAGGAGCTGCCTGCCCCGGTCCGCCGACGCCAAAGGCGTTCGCCATCTGGCCGCCGACCGCAAAGCCCGCCCCGAGGCCGGCGCCAAGCCCTGCACCGCCGCCTTCGTTCTGCGCGGCGTCGCGAAGGGCGTCGGCCGCCTGGAACTGCATATATTTCTGAGCGTCGCCAAGGGCGCCCATAGATGCACGTTTGTCCATCGCCGCTTCGACCTCTTCGGGAAGCGAGATGTTCTCGACGTAGAATTTGACGACCTCAAGGCCCCAGGACGAGAAATCCTCGTTTATAACGCCGCGGATCTTCTCACCGAGTTCCTTGTACTGCGAAGCGAGGTCGAGCGCCGGGATCTTGAGTTCGCCCAAAGCGTCTGAAAATTCCGTGACGACCGAGCGTTTCAACTGGCCTTCGATATCCTCGGTCTGGAACTGTGCGTTCGTGCCCGCGATCTCGCGTATGAAGGCCGCAGGATCCGAAACGCGAAGGCTGTATCCGCCGAATGCTCGGAGACGCACGATCCCGAAATCCGCGTCGCGGAGCATTATCGGGTTCGACGTACCCCACTTCATATCCGAGAACTGCTTCGTATTGACGAAGTAAACTTCGGACTTGAACGGCGAGTTGAATCCGTATTTCCAGGCACCGAGCTTGGTCAAGATCGGTGTGTTGCCGCCGTCTATCTCGTATTTGCCCGCGGTAAAGACGTCAGCGACCTGGCCTTCGTGAACGAAAACCGCGGCCTGAGACTCTCGAACGATGAGCTGAGCGCCGTTCTTTATCTCCTGTCCCGCGACCGGAAATCGATACACCAACGTATCGCCCGTGTCATCGAGCCACTCGATGACCTCGATGAACTGATTTAGTGCCGCTTCTTTTACTTTGTCGAAAATACTCATTAATGGCGTCTCCTTACCGTCGATATTAACGAAGAATATGCCATAAAGTTCGCCGAAAAGGAAGTTTTCAACGTTTGAGACAGCGGGAGGAACGCTCCGGTCGGGCTAACTCCTTGAGCGAGAGGGCCGGAAACGCGTAATTAGATAGATCACGATGCAGGCGGCAAGGGCTCCTGTGCAGTCGAGCAGAATGTCGTAGATGGATGAGGTGCGGGCTGCATTGAAGCTTTGGTCGAACTCATCGATGATCGCGACCGCGGCCGCCAGTAGAAAGGCGAGCAGAATCGGGCGTGAGAAGTATCTGAAAGCGTTCCATGCGAGAAGTGCGAGGACGGCATACTCAGCGAAATGCGCGAATTTGCGGATCATGGCGTGGATGAACCTGATCGTTTCCGTCGGTGCATTCGGAAGCAGCCATTTGAGGAATGGGCCGATGAACCGTGAGGTCTCGTCCATTGCGCCAAGGCCCGTGCCGAGGGCAAGCACGACGGCCGTCCAAATAATGAGCGGCGCGTACGGCCAAACCGTTCCGCGCCGCGAAAGAAAATTGAGCATTGTTTACACGGCCTGCTTCTACGGCCGGTATGCCGAGAACATCGCCATACCGCCGCCAAAGACCATTAAGATCCATCCGGCAATGACCATCAAGAGAGGGATCATCCCCTGCTTCTGAACAAAATAGAAGACGATCCCGCCCAGCGGCTGACAGAAAAAATTCACCAAAGCCCAGATCACCTTCTCGCCGGTCGTCTTACCGGTCTGAATCGAAACAACCACGAGCCAAATCACACCAACCACGATCAACAACCAACCGAGCATTGCAAGCATTAGTATTTCTCTCCCTAGTTTTTTTGATTTGCCTTGTAAGGCTGAAAAAGCAAGCACAGAATAGTGTAATTCCAAAAAAAATTCAACCTACCCTGCGCTTGCTGTATTGGTTAGCGAGCCTCTATTATGCCGCTGCCGCACCGGAGACGACCTCGATGATCTCCTTGGTGATCGCGGCCTGACGGATGCGGTTCATATTGAGCGTCAGCGTGTCGATCAGTTCGCCGGCGTTCTTAGAAGCTGAATCCATCGCCGTCATTCGCGAACCTTGTTCGGACGCGACCGATTCAAGCATTCCACGATAGATCTGCGTGATCACGTATTTCGGCAGCAGGTGACCAAAGATCTCCGGCGCAGGCTGCTCGTAAATATACTCAGCCTCGGCAGACGGAGTTTCTCCTTCTGCCTCTGACTCCTCGGCCCGCGGGATCGGGAGCAGCTGCTGGATGACGGGTTTCTGCGAAAGGACGGTCTTGAACTCCGTGAAGACGACGAACACTTTGTCGATCGACGTATCGTCCGTGAACTGCCGGATAAGCTTCTCAGCGATCTCGACGGCGTCAGGATAATTCACCTGCCCGCTGCCGGTAAGGCCGATATATTCGTCTGTCAATTCGATCTCGCGGCGCTTGAAGAAGTCGCGTCCTTTTCGGCCGACGGCGACCATTTCCGCCTGCTTTGCAGAGTTCTCCTTAAGGAACGCCTGCGTAGCCTTGATGACGTTCGCGTTGAAGGCTCCCGCAAGGCCTTTGTCAGCCGAGATAAGGACGACGAGGTACTTTTCGTCCCCGCGGGCATCGAGCAGCGGATGCGAAAAATCATCAGCGACCTTCGCGCTCAATCCGCCCAGGACCTCGGTCATCTTGCCTGCGAACGGACGTGATGCCGTAACGCGGTCCTGTGCGCGTTTTAGTTTCGCAGCGGCGACCATCTTCATCGCCTTGGTGATCTGCTGTGTGTTCTTGACCGACTTGATGCGTCGGCGCATGTCCAAAAGACTTGCCATAAAACTTAACTCCGTTCGTACGGAACGATAAGGTTCGAAAACATCGGAAAATGCTTTCTGTTCAGTGTTACGAGTGTCGCCCTTTCAGTCTCTGCTGTCGCTGCGATCAATGCATCAACGACGTCCAACTGATGCGACCTCAAATATTTTCGTCTGAACAACCCACCGAGCTTCGCTATCTCGAAGGTCACCGCAATCACGTCCAGTCCGAGCATGAACTGGTCGAGAAAGCCGCGCTCATTTCCTTCTCGAACTCCTGCATATAATTCCGCAACCGTAATGCTAGAGACGGCCGGCGTTCCGTCGATGCTCTCGAAGTATGCTACGGCCTGCGGCCGATCCCGCAGAAGGTCGATCAGAATGTTGGAATCAAGAAGAAGCCGTTCTTTCATTCTTCATCGCGACTCCACAAGTCCCGATTCCACTCCTTTCTCAGATCGTCAAAAAACTCGGGCAGGTCGTCTCTGTCCTTCCAAATCCCTCTTACATTCTCCATTGCCTCGCGCCAATTGCCGCGTCCGGGTCGAAGACCGCCGCTGTAGCCCACGCGTTCCCGCTCGATGCCAAACTCCTCAGGGGCCAAAGCCTTCTCCTCGCGGATCACCTTAGCAACGAGCATATTGACGAGCGAAGATACTGATAGCCCTCTTAGTCGAGCCGTTGTCTTAAGGTCGGCAATGGTTGCCTCGCCAATTCTGATATTGAGTCTGACTTCCTTATTCTGCATAAGCTAAACTTAGCATGTAGTGGCACCCAACGTCAACCCAATGTACTCCCGTTGGTAGGACAAACTTACGCAGCGACAGACCGAGCTGTTTCCCAGCGTTTTGCCTTGAAATCTTCGACCGCTTCGAGAAGCGAGGCCTCGATTTCGTCGTCCAGCTTCTTCTTGTCCCGTATCGACGAAAGCACCGACGGATGTGAGGTCTTTGCGAACGAAATGAGTTCCTCTTCGAAGCGTTTCAGGTCTTCTACTGCAATATCATCGGCGTGGCCTTTTGTGACCGTCCAGATGATGAACACCTGTTCTTCGACCGGCATCGGCTGATACTGGCCCTGTTTTAGGATCTCAGTAAGCCGGCGGCCGCGTTCGAGCTGCGCCTGCGTTGCTTTGTCGAGGTCGGAGCCGAACTGAGCGAACGCAGCAAGTTCGCGGAACTGCGCGAGGTCGATGCGGAGCGTACCCGCGACAGACCTCATCGCCTTGACTTGTGCAGATCCGCCCACGCGTGAAACCGAGTTACCCACGTTGATCGCAGGACGCACGCCTGAGTTGAACAGGTCGGATTCCAGGAAGATCTGTCCGTCGGTGATCGAAATAACGTTCGTCGGGATATAAGCCGAAATATCGCCCGCCTGTGTCTCGATGATCGGCAGGCTCGTCAATGAACCGCCGCCGCGAGCATCCGACATCTTTGCCGCACGTTCGAGAAGGCGTGAGTGCAAATAGAACACGTCGCCCGGATAAGCTTCGCGGCCCGGAGGACGGCGAAGAAGCAGCGAGATCTCGCGGTATGCGGCTGCCTGCTTCGAAAGATCGTCGTAGATCGTCAAAGCGTGGCGGCCATTGTCGCGGAAGTATTCGCCCATCGCACAGCCGGAATACGGAGCAAGGAACTGCATGGCTGCCGGGTCGGAAGCCGATGCGTTCACGATGATCGTGTAATCCATCGCGCCGTGCTCTTCGAGCTTTTGGCGAACCTGCGCAACGGTCGAGGCCTTCTGGCCGATCGCGACGTAAACGCAGATGACGTCCTTGCCCTTCTGATTGATGATCGTATCGATCGCAACGGCCGTCTTTCCGGTCTGGCGGTCGCCGATGATAAGTTCGCGTTGGCCGCGGCCGATCGGGACCATCGCGTCAATTGCCTTCAAACCCGTCTGAAGCGGTTCTTTAACAGGCTGGCGGTCGATGATGCCGGGAGCGATACGCTCGACCGGAAAATACGTATCGGTAACGATCTCGCCTTTGCCGTCGATCGGGTTACCGAGAGCGTCAACCACGCGGCCGATCATTGCGTCGCCGACCGGCACGCTCATAATGCGGCGAGTACGCTTTACTTCGTCGCCCTCTTTGATCTTTTGAAAGTCGCCGAAAAGAACGCAGCCGACCTTATCTTCCTCAAGGTTGAGGGCGAGGCCTCGCACACCGTGCGGAAACTCCAGCAACTCGCCGGCCATTACCTTTTCAAGGCCGAAGATCTCGGCGATACCGTCGCCGACCTTGATGACCGTGCCGACCTCGGCAACCGTCATCGACGCGTCAAAATTCTCGATCTGTGCACGTATGATCTCGTTGATCTCGTTAGCTTTAATGCTTTCCATTTTTTCTGCTTTTGCCTTCTATCGGCTGCTAAAATTCAGATATTCAGAATAACTGCTGAAAAAAACTTTCAATTCTTACCTTACGCCGCTGCCAATTCTTCCCGTAGATTTTCGAGCTTCGTCCGCACCGACGAATCGTAAACGGTCGAACCGATGCGTGTAACGACGCCGCCAATGATCTCCGGATCGACGCCATATTCGATCTCAACGGTCCTGCCCGTCAACTTTTCGAGGTTCGCCTGAAATGCTCCCTTCTCGCTGTCCGGCAGATCGCGCGCAGACACGACCGAAGCGACGACGACGCCGCTGCGTTCCGCCAACTCATCTTCAAACCGCTCTTGTATCTGCGAAAGCTCGCCGATGCGGCCGTTCTTGACCAGGATCCGAAGGAAATTCGATGTCGTTTTCGATGGCGAAGCCTTAGCGATCAGCGTTTCGAGAACCTTTTCTTTTGCTGCGTGCTGGATCGCCGGACTCGCGAATACAGACTGCAGATCGGCACTTGCGCCGATCATCTCGTTCCAGGCCGCAAGCTCATTCTTTACGGTTTCGGGGTCGCCGCCATTTGTTACGACATCCGCGAGGGCGATGGCGTATCGTCGTGCGATCGTCTCGGTGCTCATTGGTTCAAACCTCCGATCTCGGCAATACCGTTCTTGATCAGCCTTGAATCGACCGAACCATCGATCTGGGAGCGAAGACGCTGCTCCGCAAGCCGAATGCTCTCTTCGGCAGAAAGCCGTCGGAGGGCACTTCGCGATTGATTTGCAAGCCGGTTCAGTTCCGCCTTTGTCTGCCCCTGCAAACGGGCAACATCCGACGCAGTCAGTTCGCTGAGTTCCTTTTCGTCGGACTCGGCCTCGGATTTAGCACGGGCAAGGATCTCGGCCTTCTCAGTTTCTCTTTGTGCGAGTTTGCCTTCGATGTCCGTCAGCCGTTCGAGAGCCGCCCTCTTTTCGTTTTCGGCACGGATCAGGTCAGCGCGTATCTCTTCCCGCTTCTGCTTGAAGCTCGCGCTCAAATGCCTTTTTAGGATGAATGTCATCGCAACGACAAAGATCGCGAGATTGACAAACTTCCACGCCTCAAAACCCGGAATGTTGAACCACTTGTCGTAAAAGCTGGGTTCGCCCGCACCGTGCGGGGCGGCCGACAGCAAAATGGTGTTGATCACGGCGATCATCATATCTCTCTCTAGCCCTTCAAAATCGTTGCCGCAATGTGATCGGCCATCCTCTCGGCGCCGGACTCGATCTCCTTACGTGCTTCCGCGGCCTGGCGTTCGATGTCCTCGCGGCCTGAATCAAGCGTCGCAGCCGCCTCTTCTTTCGCCTTTCCAAGTGCTTGATTTCGCACGGCGACCGCCGCGTTATGACGCTGTTCGATGATCTCGTACCCCTCATTTCTTGCGTCACGGATCTCGCTCGTATAGACCGCTTCCTTTGCCGCAACATCTTCGAGGATCGCGCCGGCCTCGCCGCCCTGATGGCTCCTGTTCTTCTCGCGAGCCTCAAGCACCGCATATATCGGCTTGAAAAGCGTTTTATTGAGCACCCAGATCATGACGAGAATGATCGCGATGTGTACGAACATCGTCCCGTCCGGGAAAAGTTGGATGGCGGCTAATAGGTGCATAAGAACTTACCCTTGATACGGCCCGACAACGGTCGAAAAAGGCCGCATACTCAAAAGGATTAAGACTAGCACGCGCCTATTTTAAGGGTCAAGGAAGCAAGGCCTGCGCCGGGCGTTCTTGTGGGTCTTACCGGCAAATTTTCTTGAAGCGGTACAAAAAGCCCTCTCAAGCCGGCATATTCGCCGATCGAGAGGGCTTTTGGCTGTTTGGAACGGCTCGTCTCTAGCGTGCGAGCCAGCCGTCGCGGATCTTCTGCTGTTTGGCTGTCGGGGTCGGAACGCTTGCAAGCTCGTAACGCTCGACTTCGCGGGTTCCAACGACCATTTTGATCGTTTGTTCCGCATCGCCGCGTTTTACGGTGAACGTAGCTTCCTTACCGGCAAGATCCTGCATCGAACCAAAAGAGATCGGGTTGCCGTTGATCTTTTCAACGATGTCACCTTTTTGGAAGCCTGCGGCCTGCGCCGCACTGCCTTCTTCGAGGCGGCTGATCGAGATGCCGCCATTGCGGAATCTGCCGCTAAATCCAAGATCAGCGACCCTTTGCATTGATTTGTTCAAACGGTAGCCGGCATAGCCGAAGATCTCATCGTAATTAGGCACGTCGGTTCCCCAAACGTACTTTTCGTAGAATGGATGGTAGTCCTTCTTGGTGAGTTTGTTGACGATCGAGATCATATCCTCGGTCGTAAACCCGCGGCCTTTCTTGTAGAAGTCGTTGTAGAGCGTCCGCATCACATCGTCGAGACTGTAACGGCCGTCGGAATCGTTCCGGATCGAAAGATCGAGAAGCGCACCGAGGTTCTGCCCCTGCGTGTAATACGAGATGCCGAACGCTACCGGCGTGTCATAGCCCGCCCAGGTCGATACCGAGGCATTTGCCGGCGAGACGTAATTGCGAACTTCATTGCCCTCGACGCCTGCCGCCGCCGATGCCGCCGAACTCAGGAAACTCTCGGGTGTCGAAAGCCCGCCGCGATAGCGCGAAACCACACCGTAATAGTTCGTAAACCCTTCTGAGACCCAAAGCAGCGGCGTTTCATTCTCACGTGAATAGTCGTACGGCCACATTTGCGCAGGGCGGATACGCTTTACGTTCCAAAGATGGAAATATTCGTGCGCGGCTGTTCCGATTATCATTTCGGGCGTCGCAGTATCGCCGTTCGGGGCAAATGCGACGAATGAGTTCAAGTGTTCGAGAGCACCGCCAGCATTGCTTTCCGGCGGCGTGAAGAAATAGAACGAAATGTATTTCTCATACGGCAGTCCGCCGAACATCTTGCTGTCGGCCTGGACGACCTTCGAAAGCATTTCCGTGAATTTCACAGCTTTCTCATGGCTGAACGTCCCCGCCGGATTTGCCACGAAATAATGTGGTTTTCCCTCGACCTCATACTTTAAAAGGTCGAATTTGCCCATTTCCGCAGGCGCATCGACCAGAACGTCGTAATTGTCGGCAACATACGTCATCGGATCCGATGTTTCGCGAAGGGCAGAGATCAGATTCCAACCCGAAGGCACTTTGAAATGAACGTTCGCAGGCGTGTTGCGGTGGCCTTCTGCTTCAAGAAAAAGCTCGATGCCGGTAAAGAATGCATAATCGTCGGCGATCTTCGCCTGGTTTAGCGCGAGCACGGTCGCGCGATAGTCATAATCGACGCGGATCTGCTTTATACCCTTTGTGTTGACGGACCAGGTCTGCTTCTTAACCATCCGCATCGGCAGCACCTTGCCGTTGGCATCCGTGATACGAAAACGCAGCACATTCTTGAAGTAGTTCTCTACCGTGTACCAGCCCGGAGCCCACGTAGGAAGACTCAGACGCAGTTCCGGCTGGTCGATATTAGCGATATCCGTCGTAATATGGAACTGTCGGGTCGAAGGGTCCGACAGGGAGACCGTGTAGTCAAGCTTTAGTCCTTTCTGTCCATAGACAGCTGACGAAAGGAGGACAAATAGTAACGGGACGATAAGACGCGCCCTGGATCTAAACATAATTTCACCTCATGATTTTCTGTCTTTTACTCAAAAATGTGCAGATATGTTTCAATTATTGCACGATCTGACTTTGTTGGCGTGCCCGCTCTCTTGCAATACTTATGAGAATGACAAGACCATTGACCCCGCTTTTGCTGCTTATCCTTGTTGTCGGAGGCTGCAGTTTGTTCAAACCCGCGGCCAATACGAACGCCGCCGCGAACACGTCAAACGCAACGCCGACCCCAAGTTCTACGCCGCTGTCCGGCGTTGGAAAGATCGATCTTCCGGCACCTGAAACGGTCGTCCAGGCTCTCTATAAAGCGCATGACGCCCAAAAGAGCCCGTTCTTCCAATCGAAGGATCGGGCCCTCGTGGATAAATTCTTCAGCAAGCAGCTCGCCGACCTGATCTGGAAGGACGCCACCACGCACACGAGCGATGTGGGAGCGATCGACGGCGATCCGCTCTATGACGCACAGGACATCGAGATAAAGGACTTCAAGATCGGCACGGGCAAGATCGACGAGAAGGACGGAAAAAAGGCGAGCGTCAATGTAACGTTCACGAATTTCGGCGAGCCGAAGACCCTGAAATTTGAGCTGTCCGCGGGCACGGAATCGTGGAAGATCGACAACATCGTCTATGGCCAGAGCGGCAGCCTGCTCAAGTGGCTTAAGGAAGCGGACAAGCCGCCCGACACGCCTGCCAACGCCGTCTCGGGCGTTTTCGAGGGTAAATACAACGTTGGGACGACATCGTGTACCGTCAAGAAGGTCGGCCAGCACTACGCGATCCGTTGGGCAAAAGGCAAGGGCGTCGAGATATTCAAACCAACACTGGACGCGCTCGCATTCAATGCAGACACAAAGGACGGCGGAGTCAACAGCTTTTCATTTGACGACGAGAATTACAACACCGGCACGTTCTATCGCGCCGACGGCACGACATTCCCGGTCTCGCGGGTGAATTGATCGTCTATCGCCGGTCAAAAAATGCTTCAAAACATCTCGATCCTGAGGTAGTATTGAACGCGAGGACTTTATGCTGACCGCCATCGAACGAACAGGAACCGTCAGGCCGAATCGTGAGATCGTCTTGGATGACGCTTTGCCGAAGGAGACTCCTGAGCGCGTCCGCGTGATCGTTTTGTACGACGAGAAAATGGCAAGCAACGTTCCCCAAAGGCGACGTAAGGCCGGAAGCGCAGCTGGAAAGATCACCATCTCGGACAGTTTTGATGAGCCGCTTGGAGAATTTGAGGACTATCAGTGACAGGATCAACCTCCGCCAACCGGTATCTACTCGATACAAACGCCTTTCTATTCTTTATCAATGCGGACAGGGCGCTAAGTGCGGCCTCCAAAGAACTTCTTGAATCAGCGGCGACACTACTGATCAGCACTGCCAGTTTGTGGGAAATCGCGATCAAATCGAGTCTTGGTAAACTCACGCTACCAAGCAGTTTTTCAGAGTTTATTCCGAGTCAGCTTGACGAGAACGAGATCGATATTCTCCCGATCACTCTCCTCCATATTAAGGAACTCTCGCGACTTCCTTTCCATCACAAAGACCCTTTCGACAGGCTGGTCATTGCACAATCGATCTCGGAGAAGTTGCCTGTCGTAAGCTCAGATTCAGCTTTTGACCTTTACGAGATCGAAAGGATCTGGTAGCCAAACCTACTCCCACTCTATCGTACTCGGCGGTTTTGATGAGATGTCGTAAACGACGCGGTTGATGCCGCGAACTTCGCTCGTGATGCGTGACGAGACGCGTGCGAGGAATTCGTGCGGCAGGCGTGCCCAATCGGCGGTCATTCCGTCGGTGCTGGTGACGGCACGCAAGACGGCGGTCTGCTCGTACGTGCGAAAATCGCCCATCACGCCGACCGACTGCACCGGGAGCAGCACCGCGAAGGCCTGCCAAACTTCATCGTAAAGCCCTGACGTTTTCAGCTCTTCGATAAAGATGCGGTCGGCGTTTTGAAGCACGGCAACCTTTTCAGGCGTGACTTCGCCGAGAATACGCACGCCGAGTCCCGGTCCGGGGAAAGGATGTCGCCCAAGGACCTCATTCGGGATGCCGAGATCGCGGCCGATGAGCCGAACTTCATCCTTAAAGAGTTCACGGAGCGGCTCGATAAGCTTCAGATCCATCTTCTCGGGCAAGCCGCCGACGTTGTGATGGGTCTTTATCGTGACCGAGGCTCCGCGAAGGCTCACCGATTCGATCACGTCCGGATAGAGCGTTCCCTGCACGAGCCAGTTCGCCTTTTCGCCCTTGTTCGCCTCTTGTTCAAAGACCTTGATGAATCTCGCTCCGATCGCCTTGCGTTTTGCTTCCGGGTCGGTAACGCCCGCAAGATCCGCGTAAAATTCTGCGGAAGCATCGACGCCCGTTACGTTCAGCTTCATCGTGTCGCGATAGAGCTTCAGCGTGTCCTCGAATTCATCCGCTCGCAGAAGCCCGTTGTTGACGAAGATGCACCGCTGCCGTTCGCCGATCGCTTCGTGTACGAGCATCGCCGCGACCGTCGAGTCCACGCCGCCCGAAAGCCCGCAGATCACGCGACCTGTCTCGCCGACCGTCTCGCGGATCTTCGCGATCTCATCCGCAATAAAACTCGACGCCGTCCAATCGCCCGTACAGCCGCAGACATCGAAAACGAAATTCCGCAGGATCTCGCTTCCCGCCGGCGTGTGCGCGACCTCCGGGTGGAACTGAACCGCGAACATCTGCCGCTCTTCGTTCTCGATCGCCGTGATAACGTCGCCGGTCGTCGCGGTCGAGACGAACCCGTCGGGCAGCTGCGTCACGTGATCGCCGTGGCTCATCCAAACGTCGAGTTCGAACGGCAGCCCGTTAAAGAGCCGCGTTGCGCCGCTCAAGACCTTAAGCTTTGCGTGGCCGTATTCGCGACGCGCCGCCGGCTCGCTTTTGCCGCCAAGATCGACCGCAATGAGCTGCATTCCGTAACAGATGCCTAGGATCGGAACGTCAACTTTCTCATAGAAGTCGCCCGGCACTCGCGGCGCGTCATCTTCCGTCACGCTAGAAGGCCCGCCCGACAAGATCACGCCTTTCGGCTTGCGTTCAGCGATCCTCTCGACGGGCGTATTGAACGGCAATATCTCGCAATAAACACCCTGCTCGCGCACACGTCTCGCGATCAACTGCGTGTACTGCGAACCAAAATCGAGTATGAGTATGAGTTCGTGATTCAAAACCGCGTGCTCCTTTTCGACAAGTAGAATGAAGATTATACGAGACACCGCCGCAATGGAGAAGCACGCGCGTCAGCAAGTGTGTGTAAGACGGAGCAGTGGTCAGTGGTCAGTGGTCAGTTGCGGAAGCCCGCAAGTTAGTAAGGGCACTCTTGTCAAAACCGCCTGCGTGAGCCGCTCGGTCAGTTCCGCTCGAAACCTCCTTGGCTCCGTAGGAGCCGCATGCTTTTAGCACGCCCTTGCCCCATCATGTTCGGAGGCGGCTCGACCGCCGACAATGGCTTCGCATAGCCACGTCGTTTACGGCGTGGTTTAGGACGGAAAATGAATTCCCGGAGGCGGCTCGGCCGCCGACAAACCTCTGTCGCTCCTAAGGGAGCTCCGGAACCTAACCGGCTCTTAGAACGTGTTCAACTGCGTCCTTGATGATCTTTTCAAGAACCTTTTCGTCCACGTCCGAAAGACGCTTTATGTAAAGGCAGCTGACACTCGTCGAGTGCTTTCCGAGTTTTGCAAGCAGCTCCGGCTGCTTCGGCGAATCACAGATCACATAGAGCGTCAGGTTCGTCTTCCGCGGCGAAAATGCCACGGCCATCCAGTCGATCTCCCGGCCGTCCGGATATTTAAACTTCCTTTTGCCGAAACCGATGATCGACGGCCCCCACATTCTTGGCTCTTCGCCGGTTATCCGCTTGAACATTTCAAGCACCCGAAAGCCATCTGTTCGCCGCTCGGCGTTCTCTACGCTGTTCAAAAAATCCTCAACGCTTGCGTCAGTCTGCTTCGTCTTGAGTTCCGCTCCCGCCATAGTTCGTTGATTATATCCGAATCACCCGGACCAAAACCGCCCATCCCAATATTACTTGACAACCCAAACCCAATTTCTTATCGTTTAGGTTCGCCTTCATCCAAAGGCACGCCATATTCCGCAGTAGCTCAATGGCAGAGCATTCGGCTGTTAACCGAAGGGTTGTAAGTTCGAGTCTTACCTGCGGAGCCAATATTTAGAACATATTACGGGCACCGAAATGGTGCCCGTTCTTGTTTTTGAGTGTTGAGCGGCATACCGCTTCGTCTGTCGTTACGGTTGACAAGTTGGGCGAATTTTCTTGATAATGATGGAGTTTTTGAGACATTAGATTTTGGCGTTTGCCCGACGGGACGCGACTGATCCACGACAATGCGAATTCTCCCGCGTGCGGCATCTGCCGCAGTTTTTGTTTTCCTGCTCATTTTCGCCGTCAACACAACACAAGCCGCAACTCGGACGGGCATCGCATCGGGCGATTGGCAGGTCGCGTCGATGTGGGATTCAGGTACAGTTCCCGCAGCGGGTGACAATGTCGTCATCGCTTCGGGTACGACAATAGCAACCCCGACCGACAATAATATTGGCGGCGGCATTGTTACAGTACAGTCAGGCGCGGTGCTTGACCTTAGGGGCGCATTCCTAACTGCCAGTAAGCTGATCGCGGAAAACGGCAGTGAAGTGATCCAGCGTGGCGGCACGGCGCCACGCACAACGATCTCCACCTATCAGCTAGCGCCAAACAGCACATACACTTTCAACGGCTCCAACTCGAGTCTTACAGACACGCATCCGACATACGGAAATTTAACAATAAAGCCAACGGGGTCCAGCAGCGGAGCGATTTCGATACCATTAACTGTTAAGGGTACCCTTACCGTTGCCTTCCAAGGTCAGAGTTCATTAAGGCTCCAAAGCAATCTGGCCTATAGCTTTGGCAACCTTCTCATTAAAAGTGGCGTTTTCCTGATGAACAACTCGTCCGGAACTGCAACCGCAACGATTAGCGGCAGCGTGAATATTGAAAGCACCGGTATCTTGCGTGGGACTGCTAGCTCAGGCCATGGCACGTTGAACCTTGGCGGCGATCTTATCAATAACGGTGCGATCGAGCAGGATGATGGCTCCAGTTCAGGGACATTCACCGTAAATTTGAATGGCGCCGCGGAGCAGCATATCTCGGGCACAAGTGCCATCTCGTTCGAGAATCTAACTATCAACAACCCTTCAGGGGTTGTGCTTGACCGCGATGTAACTGTCGATAAGATACTGACGCTGACTTCCGGCCGCGTCAATGCGGAAGATTTCACATTGTCGCTTGCAAGTGCGGCAACAGTAACCGGCGGGGGCGAAACGAGTTATGCCTCCGGATACGTTGCGAAAGACGTTACCGCAGCCGGAATTTTCATCTTCCCGGTCGGGACCGACAGCGGCTATTCGCCGGTGAACGTGAACGTCACGTCGGTACAGGGCCCGTCAAAACTAAGTGTCGCTGCATTTAATGGAGTTGGTCCGGGCGTTGAACCCTCGAATTCCGTCGCACGCTTTTGGAACGTCATCGAGGACGGCGACGTTACGGCGAATCTTACATTTTCGTATCGCGAGGCAGACGTTACGACGCCGGCGGCCGAAGCGAGTTTTTCTCTTGTAAAGAAGGAAGGCAATTCCGTCCCCGTCGTCGTCTGCACCGGAGCCGGATGTGTCGATGCGGCGGCGAATACTGCGTCGGCGGCCGGAGTCACTGATTTTTCGCGTTGGGCGATCGGCGTGCCGCTGGCGCCGTCTTCGGCGGAGGCGATGGTCGCCGGACGCGTTCTGACCGCAGAGGGAAGAGGAGTGGGAAATGCGCTTCTGACCGTCGTCGGGGCCGACGGACGAGTGCGCTACGCGATATCGAACCAATTCGGCCACTTCAGCTTTCGCTCTCTGACGGTCGGCGAGATGTACACGATCGCGATCCGCTCGAAGCGATACGAATTTACGCCGTCGGTCCGCATCATTACACTCAAGGACGCCGAGTCGAATCTGGACTTCATCGCTTTGCCTTGACGCAAGGTCAAAGGGCCAGCAGGCCGCGATCGAGTTTCTGCTTTCTCAGGCCGCCAAGCGCAGCGAACGCGAGATTCTCCGTGCGGAAAAACTCCTGCGCAAGATCACGCAGCTGCCCGACGGTGACCTTTTCGAGATTCGCAAGCGTCTCTTCGACCGATATCTGACGCCCGAAGGTCAACTCCTGTGCGGTTGCCGCCGCTGCACGCGAGAGCGAATCTTCCAGGCTGAGGAGAATTGACGCACGCGCCGTGTCCTTTGCGAGTTCGAGTTCATCCTCCGTAACGCCGTCCGACAAGACCGCCCGAAGTTCGCCTACGCTTAGCTCGATCGTCTCGCGGATCTGTTCCGGCGACGTACCCGCAAAGATCGCGAAGATCCCGCAGTCCTGATAGAGCGTCGCTGCCGCACCGACGCTGTACGCAAGGCCGCGTTCTTCGCGGATCGACTGCCAAATGCGGCTCGACGTCCCGCCGCCGATGATGTTCGCAAGCAGATCGGCCGCATATCGACGATCGTCCAGGGCTGATGGAAAAGGCGTTGCGAGGATAAAGTGCGCCTGTTCGAGATCGGCCCGATCTTTGACGATGAATGGCGTCGCGGGTGCGGCCTTAGCGAACGCTTTGGTCTGTGCTCCGCGGGGACGCTTACCGAACGCCTGCTCCGAAAGCGCGACCATCTGCTCGTGCGAAACGTTGCCAGCCGCCGTGATTATCAGATTCTCCGGTGTAAAGACACGCGCGAAATAGTCCTGTGTGCGCTCCGCGTTAAAAGTTCTCACGGATTCCGCTGTCCCTGTGATCGAGCGGCCAAGGCCGCTTTCAGGAAACATCGCCTGATTGAATATCTCGCCAAGCAGTTCTTCAGGCACATCCTCGGTCATCTTCATTTCCTCGATGATGACATTCTGCTCTGCCTCGAGATCGCTTCGGAGAAACCGCGGTTCAGAAAGCATGTCGGCGATGAGATCGAACGCCTTTTCGATCTTCTCGTCAACTACCTTCATCACGAACCCGGTCTCCTCGTGCGTCGTAAAAGCATCGAAATTCCCGCCCAAACGGTCCTGTTCGACGGCGATATCGAGCGTCGAGCGCCGCTTAGTGCCTTTGAATACTGCGTGCTCGATAAAATGGCTGATACCATGCCATTCAAGGGCCTCGTGCCTTGCTCCGACTCGAAAAAGAAAACTGACGGCCGCAGAACGCACACCGTCCATATGGTCGGTTAGCACTGTGAGGCCGTTCTCAAAGCGCGTTTCGGATACTCTACACGTGTTTTCTGCCATGATCCTCGCCGGTCGAAATACCTGATGATAGCAAGGACGACACAGAAATGCTCGCTCCGCTCGAAAGAATCGGATTGACAAAATCGCACATATTTTGCAAAGTTAGTGATTACTTACTTACAAAGGTCTGATGAGCGAAGAAACCAAAATGGGCGGCAATGACGAGGTCGAGACCGCGGCGGAAAGCACGGAAAGAGAAGACGGCATCGAAGAGATCGTTACCGGCAAACCGAACGGTAAACGTCGCCGCATCTTTATGATCGGCGGCTCGGTGGTGGCGGTCCTGGCCATAGCAGGTCTCATTTATTGGCTCTATGCACGCCAATTCGAATCGACGGACGATGCGTTCATCGATGGCGACGTCGTACAGATCAGCCCGAAAGTTTCGGCATACGTTGAAAAGGTTTTCGTTGAAAGCAATCAGCTTGTCCACAAAGGCGACCTTCTCGTGCAGTTGAATACTTCCGACCTTGAAGTAAAGCTCGAAAAGGCGCAGGCCGATCTGCAGAACGCAAAAAGCCAATATGAGAAGGCGGTTGCGAGCTCGACGCTGACAAGAAGCTCGACGACCGCAACGCGCGCGCAGGCAGCCTCGAATATCTTCACGACGAAGAGCGCGGTCGAGCAAAGCCGCCTGGCCGCCGCCAGCCGGCGCTCCCAGATCGCGCAGGCAGACGCCGCCGTCACGACCGCGCTTGCTGAGCTTTCGAAGGCTCGTGCACAGGTTGCGCAGCCCGAAGCGGACACTCGTCTTGCACAACTTGAATTCAACCGCAGAGAGGCTCTATTTGCGAAGGGCGATATTTCACAGCAATCGCTCGATCAAGCGCGAAATGCGCTGCAAAATGCGCGTTCTCGTCTCGATGCCGCACAAAAGGCGGTCGATAGTGCGAATTCGCGGGTCAACGAGGCTCGTGCGGGAGTTGCCACAGCGAATGAGAACTATCGTCAGGCATTGGCCGGTGTCGATGTCAGCCGTGCACAGCTTGGCGAATCGCAAGGCAGGCTCCAGCAGGCCGATACGGCGCCGCAACAGGTCGCCGTAAGCGAATCGCAGGTCGAGACGGCCCTCGCCGCACAGAACGCCGCCGAAGCGGCGGTACATCAGGCGGAGCTCGATCTGTCGTATGCAAAGATCACAGCTCCCGAGGACGGTTATGTAACGAAGAAGAACGTCCTCGTCGGCCAACTTGTCCAGGTTGGGACACCGCTCATGGCCCTCTCGCGTTCGAACGAAGTTTGGGTGGTCGCAAACTTCAAAGAGACGCAGCTCGAGCTAATGCGCGTCGGCCAGCCGGTCGATATCAAAGTTGATGCCTATCCGAACGAGACATTTCGAGGAAAGGTCGAGAGTTTTCAGGCGGGCACCGGTTCGAGATTCAGCCTCCTGCCGCCGGAGAATGCCAGCGGCAATTTCGTTAAGGTCGTGCAGCGTCTTCCTGTCAAGATCGTGTTTGATTCGCCGCCTGACAAGGTGCATCTACTTGCGCCGGGAATGAGCGTAGAGCCCACGGTGAAGGTTCGCTGATGCCCGGCGAAGACGTTAACCAACAATGGGTCCCGAGTTTCAATCCGTGGCTCGTCGCGGTCTCGGTGATGCTTGCGACCGTGATGGAGATCCTCGACACGTCGGTCGCGAACGTGGCGTTGCCGCACATCGCGGGCAACCTTTCCGCGACGACCGAAGAAGCTACTTGGGTACTCACGAGCTATCTCATTTCGAACGCGATCATTCTTCCCGCCACAAGCTGGATCAGCAAATACATCGGCCGCAAACGATTTCTGGTCATTTGTATCGGCCTCTTTACATTGGCGTCGGCACTTTGCGGGGCGGCACCAAGCCTCTCGGTCCTGATAATCGCGCGCGTGCTTCAGGGAATGGGCGGCGGTGCTCTGCAGCCGATCGCTCAGGCTGTCCTGCTGGAAAGCTTCCCGCCGGAAAGACGCGGTGCAGCGATGGCACTTTACGGAATGGGCATCGTGGTTGCGCCGATCATCGGCCCGACGTTGGGCGGATGGATCACCGACAATTACTCGTGGCGTTGGATCTTTTACATCAACCTGCCTATCGGTGCGCTCGCCGCATTCATGGCAAACTCGTTCGTGGAAGATCCGCCATATCTGCGAGGTCAAAAACCCGGCAAGATCGACTATACGGGCTTCGGGCTGATGGCCCTGGGCCTTGGTGCGCTTGAACTTACACTCGATCTTGGCCAGCAGCGTGATTGGTTCGAATCGGGATTGATCTGCTTTACCGCCGCGTTATCGGCCCTCTCGCTCCTGAGTTTCGTCATCTGGGAGATCTACACGCCCGAACCGATAGTCAATTTGCGCGTTTTCCTGAATCGCAACTTTGCGGTGGCCTGCGGTCTGATCGCGACGGTCGGTGTGGTGCTCTATGCCACAACTGCGCTTTTACCGCTCTTTCTGCAGACGCTTATGGGCTATCCGGCAGTTCTAAGCGGCGAAGCCGTCAGCCCGAGAGGTATCGGAGCGATCATCTCGATGGTCGTCGTCGGACGCTTGATCCCGAAGGTCGATGCCCGTTATCTGGTATTATTCGGATTCTCGTTGCTAGCGTACTCGATCTACCTTTTCACGGGGCTGAATCTCGATATAACGATGAGCAGCATCGTCTATCCGATGATCGTCAGCGGCTTCGCACTTGGGTTCGTATTCGTTCCGCTGACGACCATTTCTGTCGCTACGCTCCCGCAGAGTGAGATCGGAAATGCGACCGGTGTTTACAATCTGATGCGAAACACCGGCGGCAGCATCGGCATCGCGATAATGACAACGCTCCTTGTCAGGAACCAGCAAGTTCATCAAACCGTACTTACAGCCCATGCGAATCAATATAATCCCGCCTTTCAACATGCTGTAGAACAGATCCGGCAAGGGATCGCTGTCGGACTTGATCCGCTGACGGGAACCTACCAGGCGTACGGCCTCATCTATCAGACAATAGTCCGTCAGGCCGCCGTCCTTGCCTACAATGATGACTTTTGGATACTTACCGTTCTATGCGCAATTTGCATTCCCGCGGTCTTTCTCTTCAAAAAAGTGAAGAATGCGCGTCCCGTCGCCGGCGCACATTGACCCGCACTTGTTCCGTAACGAGCGTTCTTCTCTTAGGCCTAGTTAGTAATTAAAAATTAGTAAGGGTCTATGGTAGTTAAGCCAATTATAAAGGAGAAGTTCTAAGCAAAGTCAAAAG